>Ga0209755_10003831_pt1 | contig 18389 bp, 14 predicted proteins | sample TergutCo191P1_FD_187301 | JGI IMG/M metagenome (GOLD analysis project Ga0209755, IMG submission 187301) | Cornitermes sp. P1 segment gut microbial communities from Petit-Saut dam, French Guiana - Co191P1 (SPAdes) (version 2) | ecosystem: Host-associated > Arthropoda: Insects > Digestive system...
CCCCCCCCATTAGGTGATTCTCAGCTCTTATTCCCTAATCTCCCTAAACACGCTTCTCAAAGGACGCGTGAGTTGCAGGCTATTGACTCAGAATTAACATTCAATCTTTTACGTTATTCTTATGGTGCAAATCTAGTTTTACAGGGTACAAGTTTGGAGATTGTACGACGGCGAATGCGACTTAGTTTGCTTTGCGAGGTGGTTAATTTATATGGAGGGTTGTTAAGGTGAAAAAAATTTTATTAGCACAATTAGTTGATTTAAATCGCTCTGCAGAATCGTTCAAATATTGGAGATTCAAATGAATAAAATATGCCTTGTGGGTTCTTCGGGTGGCCATTTGACTCATCTTTATATGTTAAAACCTTTTTGGGGAAACAAAGAACGATTTTGGGTTACATTTGATAAAGAAGATGCCAAAAGCCTTTTGCAGGATGAAAAGGTTTATTCGTGTTACTACCCAACAAATAGGAATGCAAAGAACTTAATACGTAATACTATTCTGGCATGGAAAATTCTTAGAAAAGAAAAACCAAATTTGATAATATCTTCCGGTGCTGCGGTTGCTGTTCCGTTTTTTTATCTAGGCAAAATATTTGGGGCTAAGTTGATTTACATAGAAGTTTTTGACAGGATAGATAAACCTACGGGGACAGGTAAAATTGTTTATCCAATTACAGATAAATTTATTGTTCAATGGGAAGAAATGAAGGAAGTATATAAAAAGGCAGTTAATTTCGGGAGTATCTTTTGAGTTTGAGGCAAATATGATATTTGTAACTGTAGGAACACACGAACAGCAATTTGACAGATTGTTAAAAGCTATAGATGAATTAAAAGGCTGTAATGCAATTGCAGACGATGTCGTTATTCAATCCGGCTATAGCAAATATGAGCCAAAATACTGCAAATATAAAAAGATGCTTCCGTATAATGAAATGATGGAATACGTACGTAAAGCGAGAATTGTCATTAGCCATGGTGGACCAGCAAGTTTTTTGATGCCTCTGCAATTTGAGAAAATTCCTGTTGTTGTTCCAAGAAAATTTAAATTTGGTGAACATGTGAACGACCATCAAGTTGAATTTGTTGATGCCGTAACAAAAAGATATGGAAATATTATCCCTGTACTTGACATAGAAGACTTGGGAAATGTGTTGGAAAAATATGATTCAATTGTAGCGTCAAAGAAAAATGAGTTTTTAAGCAATAACAAGGAATTTAATCGGAATCTAAGTGAAATTATGGAAGAAAAGACAGTTCCATATACATTTGAACCTGCAATTTTTAAACATCCTGAAGAAACAAAAGGGTTAATATCAATAATAATTCCCATATACAATACTGAATTATATTTAAGAGAAGCATTAGATAGCGTTATTTCTCAGACATTTGAAAATTGGGAAGCAATTTTAGTAAACGACGGCTCTACAGACAAATGCTCTGATATATGTGCAGAATACGTAGAAAAAGATTCCAGATTCAAATACATCTGTAAGGAACATAATGAAGGTTTGCTTTTGGCTAGGAAAACCGGCCTGGAAAATGCCAAAGGAGAATTTATAGCCAATTTAGACAGTGATGATGCTTACCATCAGCAGTTTTTAGAAAAGATGTTTGATAAAATAAGAGATGGCAATAACGATTTTGTCTATTGTAATTTTGAAGATTTAAGAGGAAAACGAAAATGCTCAATAATAAAAAAATGTAAGTTAGGCGAGGATAAAATAAAAAATTGCCATAATATAAAAAAATATCATAACTATATGTGGAATAAATTAATTAAACGAAGTATTTACGCTAAAGTCATATTTCCACAGACATTTATCATCAATGCTGAAGACATGATTCAATTTTTACAAATAATATACCATAGCAAATATACTGAATGTATTTCTGATATTTTATATTTATATAGACTCGACAGTTCTATTTCTTCTATAAATAGGTTAAACTTCGCTTCCGAAGACAAAAATTACATTAAACGCGTTATTGGCACGGTAGCAGTTTACCAAACTGCAAGTATTCTTTTTGGCCCAGACAAAGCAGAAAAATTGTTCGTTAATTTCGGCATGTACGAGCATATATCGCTTGCTTGCTATTTTCTTATTAATAAAGAGGCCATAATACATAATAAAATAGAATATACTGAAGTTTTTGCGAAAAAATTGTCAAAATCAAAATACATGAACTTGTTTTTTAGAGCCATATTAACTTTAGCAAGCAAAGGATTTACTTTGCCACTTAGAATTTTGAATCAAGCTAATTTGAGATTAAAAAGGGTAAATTTTATTTATACTATGTACAAGAAAATTCAAACTATTTTAAGGAAATAATGAAGAATGAATATTTTCCATTTAATATACATTCCCATTATACTGTATGCTTTTAGGAATTATCACAAAGCATTCCTTCTTTACGCTATTACAAAGCCATTTCTTCATAATATGATACCCTTTCTGTTTGCGCCAGGAATTCCATTAATTCAAATGGAAACTTTTATGAATACATTTTTTCTTATGTGTGTAATTTTAAACCATATTTCTAAAAAGGAATTTAAAATAGCTAATTCTTCATTCCCGTTAAAAAGAGCTTTCTTTGTATATATAACTTCTATATCCGTATCTTCTGCACTATCATCTATAACACCAATTCTTCAATCAACAATGACTGGGTATCAAATAATTTTGAATGATTTTATTTTCGTATGTTTATTGTACACTGAATTGAAAAATAGGCAAAATATCCGATTTTTCATAAAAGGACTAGTTGTAGTTTTTAGCATTGCTATTTTATATGGCATTTTTGAGCGTGTTAATGATTTTTACAATCCGCTAAGAGAGTATCAAAAAATACTTAATCCCAGCGATGGCTTAACATTTGACAATCCGGATGCACGTGGTGGTGTTGGACGAGTAAAATCAATATTCAACAATGCGTTATCCTGTAGTGCGTATGCAGCAGTAGCATTAACATTTTTTTTCTATATAAACATGCGTTATAAAAAAACATGGAATTCTCCTATATTGATTAGAGTGTCTTTTTTAGCTGGATTATTGTTACTTTTATTGATGGCTAATACTCGTGGTGGTATATTATATACAGGAGTTTTAATGTTATTTATGTTGAATCTTAAAACAATGTTGCTAATTGCTTTATTCTTGCCAATTTTTGGCATTCTCTTTTATGACTTTGTAGCTCCGTATATGCTTACAATTTTATCAATTTTCAGCTCAAGTGCCTCTGAAGAAGCCAGAGGTTCTAATTTCGCTATGAGAGTTATGCAATTTTTAGCAATGATTCCAATTTGGATGGATAGTTTTTTCTTTGGTTATGGAATGCAAGGAGAAAGATATTGGCCACAGCAAGTGCCCGCATTACTCGGCACTGAAAGTATTTGGCTAAAATTACCAATTAATCAAGGTTTTTTTGGTATTATAGCTTATGTATACTTACTAATTTCAATGGTAAAGTTTGCTATAGGCAAAGCTAAACGCTATGTTATAGGTTCTATATTAGCTTGTCTTGCACTAATGACAACCACAATTTGGTTACCAATTTCATTTTTTATAAGTACGCTTTTTATTGTATATCGCTTGGAGTTATTATCTAAAAAAGAGGAAATGCAATATGTTACAGGATAATAAAAATATAGAAAAGGTTCCTTATGCTTTCGAATCTGTAATTCTAAAACATCCGAAAGAAGTTGAAGGGCTTATATCCATAATAATACCTATATACAATGTTAAACTGTATTTAAAAGAAGCCTTGGATAGTGTTATGACTCAAACATTTGAAAATTGGGAAGCCATTTTAGTAAATGATTGTTCAACTGATGAAAGTTCAGAAATATGTTTAGAATATGCAAAAAAAGATTCCAGATTCAAATATATCTATAAGGAACATAATGAGGGGCAACTTTTTGCTAGGAAAACCGGCTTAGAAAATACCAACGGAGAATTTATCGCGCATTTAGATGCGGATGATGCATACCATCCGCAGTTTTTAGAAAAAATGTTTATTAAAATAAATGAAAATAATAATGATTTTGTCTATTGCAATTTTGAAGATTTGAACGGGAAGGAAAAATTTTTGTATGGAAAACATATTGAAACAAGAGAGTATCAATTAAGCGAAAATAAATTAGAAAATTGCCTCTATTTCTCAAGTTTTGGACATGCTTTTTTGTGGAATAAATTGATTAGACGTAGTATTTTCATAAAAAATTTATATCCACAAATAAATCTTACTCTCAATGAAGATACTGTTTTGAGTTTACAAATAATATACCATAGCAAACACGCAGAATTTATTCCAGACAGTTTATATTTACTTAGAATTGCAAGTGCAACTTCTAGTTCAAGAACACTTAATGTTTCTTCAGAAGATAAACGCAGAGCTAGTAGAATTCTATCTATGATAACGAGTTATTCGCTAATGAAACAATTTTTTGGTGCAGATGATGCTGAATTGTTTTTTGCCAATGAACTTATTCATTTTTCCGATTGCTTTTTCCTTAGTGATAAATCCATAGCATATCATAAAATAGAATACGCTAAGAATTTCATTCCTGCTTTCTCCAGAGGGTTGTCAAAATCAAAAACAAAAAAAATTCGTTGGGCAGTCTTAACTTTAGCCTGCAAAGGTTTTCCTCAGCCGTTTAGAATTTTAAGTAAGATAAAAAAAATAATAGATAAAATCTTGACATGGAAAAAAATATATTTTTTCAAGGAGTTTTGAAAATGAAATATCTATATGTTTTAACTTCAACAGACAAGGATATATATTCAGAACAGGCATTTATTAGCATAACCAGCCTTCGTATCCATAATAAAAAAGCTTTTGTATCATTACTTGTTGATGACAAAACAGATAAAAACCTTGAGGCAAGAAAGTTTCAAATTAAAGAGATTGTAGATGAAGTTATTGTAAAACCATTTGATGAAACTATTAAACAGCATGATAGAAGTCGGCAATTAAAAACCAACATGAGAAATTTAGTTTGTGGTGATTTTTTATTCATAGATTGTGATACAATAATTTGTAAAAATTTAGAAAACATTTGGAGTTGTGAGCATAATTTAGCCGCAATCCCAGATCGGCATATGAACTTTAATTGTCTTGGATTGTATAAAGAAATCTGTAGTTCCTTCAAAAAAATATCTAAAAATAAAATACCCATTGAGAAAATATATTTTAATAGTGGAGTTTTACTCGTAAAAGAATGTAAAGAAAATGTAATTTTTTTCAATAAGTGGAATGAATTTTGGAATTTATGTAAGCAAAAAAATATTTTTTACGACCAAGTTTCCTTAGCCTTCACGAATGCATATTTTAAATTTCCAATTGCTGAATTGGATGGCACTTGGAATTGCCAAATACAAAATGGATTAAATTATATGACGAATGCTAAGATTTTGCATTATTTTGCGAGTAACGATTTAGAATATGGGAATTTTAATAAAAAAATTCCTATGTCACTAAAAATAAGTGGATTTTTAACGGAATGCGATTTGCAAGAAATACAAAATGCGAAACATAAATACCCAACTCCACATTTAGTAATTTCCGGCAATGATTATGAACTATTCAAGTGTAAGATATTTGATTTACTTTCAAGAAGAAAAAAGTTGCTTTATGTATTTGAAGCAATCTATTGTTTTTGGTTGAAAATAAAAAGAGTAATGTGATATGAAATTTAATATACAGAATAAAAAAAATTGTGATAAAGCTTCTAAAGGAGGAAGCCTGAAACATATTGATAAAATTCTTATGTTTCCTGATAATACGAACGAAGATAATAAGTATTTAGGAAATCTCGTTAAAACCATTGGTGAATTTTACCAAGTTGACGGAAATTATAGTATAAAAGCATCAGGCATTAAAAAAAAACTTGGCTATAAGATATATTGGCTTAATTGGTATGAAAACATTAATACATTGAAATCATTCTTAAAAAATACGGCTATTTTGTTTATGTTAAAATTATTTGGCAAAAAAATTATCTGGTCGATCCATAATAAAGCTTCGCACGAAAATAATGTTTATTCTAAATGGTTATTTCTTTTATTAAAAAAAATAAGTTCCAAAATTCATATTCTTTGCCAAGCAACAATTCAAGAATGCAATTTGCAAAAATATAAAAAAAAGATTATTTACATTCCCCATGGAGATTATTTTAACTGCTATCCACAGAGTAATTTTAACATTTTTGAATATTATTCCATTCCTATAAACCATAAAATTTTACTTTTTACAGGGTTAATAAGGCCGTATAAAAATATAGAATTACTCATTGAATCGTTTGATAAGTCTGACATGTCAAAGAATAACTGGAACCTTTTAATTTGTGGAAAAATAGTAGATAGTTATTATGAAACCGAAGTTAGAGCACTTATTATGGACAAGAAAAATATAATCGTAGATTTTAATTTTATCCCAGATGATAAAATGTCAAGCTATTTAACGCAGTCAAGTTTATTAATTGCTCCGTACAATAAAAAATCTTCATTAAATTCTGGAACAGTATGGATGGCATTTTCTTATTCCAAAACTATGATTTTACCAAACATAGGCTGCGTTCGAGATTTACCGAATAAAAATAGTTTTCTGTATGTTTATGATTATGAAACTAGAGATGAGCATTTTGATAATCTTGTAAAAGCATTAAATAATGTTAACAAAGATTCAGCACTTTTAGAGGAAAAAGGCAAGGTGGCGTATAAGGTAATGGAGACTAATTCTTGGGAGAATAATAAGGAAAAGTGGAGGTTTATATGAAAGTAATAAGCTATCGTTTTCATGTAGGTTATGGTTTTATTTTACAAGCCTTGGCTTTGCAAAAATATTTAAGAGCCATTGGATACTCAGTAAAGCATTTAAAATTATTTAGACCATACAATAGTTATGTTTCAAAGGAAAAACAAAATAAATACCCTGCATTTATATGGAAGCCAGTTGCAATCTATAGGAAGCTAAAGGCTATTTTTTCAATGGAAAAGAAGTTTTTTCATGAACTAGATTTAAAGTTTACAAAAAGTCTAGCGATAGATAATGACAAGTGCTTTATAGTTGGCAGCGACCAAATATGGAATCCCGATCTTATGTTGAATATGGAGCAAATTTATTTTTTAGAATTCACAAATTCTGTTAAAAAAATTTCCTATGCGGCGTCGCTTGGTATGCAGAAATGGCCGAAAGAGTTTGAACAGAGAGTTTTGCCATTGCTACAGAAATTCCATGCTATTTCAGTTAGGGAAGAAAGTTCAGTCAAATATTTACATAGTTTAGGGTTAAATGCAGTTTGCGTTTGTGATCCTACGATTTTGCATAAAGCGGATTTTTATCGTAAAGAGTTTAGTTTGAAAAAAAACAGTTCGGAAGACTATATCTTCACTTTTAGAATAAGAGAAAATATACCGATTCTTTGTAACTGCAAAACTATAACTGTGCATTTACACAATAAAAAAACTTTAGTTTCTGTTAGTGAATGGCTTTCCTTGATAGACAATGCCGAATTTGTTCTAACAGACAGTTTTCACTGTGTTGTATTTTGCATTTTATTTCACAAACAATTTGCAGTATTCCAAAATAAAGGCAAGGAAGAAGGTATGAACGAGAGATTCACTACGATTTTAGGCAAAACTGGTTTAGAATATAGGATTTTGCAGGACACAGAAACTGAGGAGCAGATTTTGACTGTTGTGAAGCGACCTATTGATTGGGTGCGAGTGGATGCGGTTTTGGATGAGTGGCGGCATTATTCAGCAAACTGGCTGAATAATGCGCTAATTGGCGAAAATGTACAACAAATGGAGGACCAAAATGTACACAGACGATAAAAATGCACAAATAATATTAGCATTGCTAAAAAAATATAATATCAAAAAAATCGTAGTCTCTCCCGGCATGACAAATGTTCCCATTGCCAGGAGTGTTCAGGCAGATTCTTTTTTTGATGTATATTCCATTGTGGATGAACGATCTGCTGCTTATTTTGCGACCGGACTTGCATTTGAATCTGGTGAGCCGGTTGTTATTTCTTGCACTGGCGCAACCGCAAGTCGTAATTATTTGTCTGCATTAACTGAGGCTTATTATAGAAATTTACCCATAATCGCGCTTACATCCCAACGTTATGCTAGCGACTATGGAGACTTAGTCCCGCAAGTAATAAATAGAACGGTTTCACAACTAGATATAAAACGCATATCCGTTAGCTTACCTATTATCAAAGATAAAGAAGACGAAAGAGCTTGTGTTTTATCTGCAAATAAAGCTTTAATTTTTGCAACAAAAAGAGGCTGCGGGCCAGTTCACATAAATTTAATGGTAAATTCTTTCTCATTCAGCACAGTAAATTTGCCTGATGTTCCTAGAATAGATTATTATCAAACAGAGGATTTGCTTAACGAAGAATGCGTTTCTCAATTAGAAAAATATCTGCGTGATAAAAAAATAGGATTACTTATAGGTTCTCACAGAAAATTCACACAAAAAGAAATGGTGGCAATTGATAATTTTATTAACACTTACGATGCAGCTGTTTTTTATGATAATACATCAAATTATCATGGAAAAAATAAAATATTAATATCTATTTTTTGCGATTTCAAGAAAATTTCTACGAAACCAGATATAATGATAGATATAGGTGGAGTTATAGGAGATTATTCTGCTCTTGCGCTTGAAGGTCCTGAATTTTGGCGTATTTCGGAAGATGGGGAATTTCATCAACGCTATGGAAATCTTAGGAAACAGTTTGATTGCCCTGAGTATATTTTCTTTAAATATCTTACCGATAATCAAGCAAAAGTCAATGAAAATAATTATTATAACGTTATCATGAAAGAAATAGGCGAAGTGATTACTCCTGACTTACCACTTTCTAATACTTTAATTTCCTCTCTTATGGCACAAAAGCTTCCAAAAGGCAGTTCGTTGCATTTGGGTATTTTAAATAGTCTACGTAATATGGATTTTTTTGAACTTCACGATTCCATTGATAGCAGTTGTAATGTAGGTGGATTTGGTATTGATGGAGCTATTTCTACTCTTATTGGGCAATCTATGGTAAATAAAGAGCGGTTGTATTTCGGTCAACTTGGTGATTTAGCATTTTTCTATGATATGAATGCCTTGGGCATTAGACATATAAGCAATAATGTAAGAATATTACTTGTGAATAATGGTTGTGGTGTTGAATTTAGGGTTAATCCGGTTATTGAAAAACAATTCGGAGATAAACTTCACGAATTTATCGCTGCTGGCGGACATTATGGCTCTGCAAAAGCATGGGCAGAATCAGCGGGTTTTGAATATTTCTCTGCCGGCAGTAAAGAAGAGTTTTTATCATTGATAGATGATTTTTGCTTTCCTGATGTTAGTAAATTCAGCAAGCCTGTTTTATTTGAAGTATTCACGACAGTGAAAGATGAACAAGATGGCTTGAGCTTGATTAGAAACGCCAATAAATCTTTAAAAGCTAATGTGAAAGCTAATGTGAAAGATATTGTTAAAGAGGTATTGCCGGAAAGGGCAGTGGATATATTAAAAAAAATAATGGTAAAGTGACATGGCAAAAATATTATTGCTTGGCGGTACTGGAGCAATGGGCGTTTATCTTGTTCCTGAACTCTTAAATTTAGGACACGATGTTTTTGTAACCTCTCGTTCAGAAAGAAAATCTGATAATAATAAACTTAATTATCTAAAGGGAAGCGCGCATGATAATTTGTTCCTTACAAAAATACTAACAGACAAATACGATGCAATTGTCGATTTTATGGTTTATACAACTGAAGAATTTCGCCAGAAATATGAATTATTGCTGTTAAATACTGAACACTATATTTTTCTTTCTACATATAGAGTATTTGCTGAGAGCAGTGTTCCGATAACAGAAAATTCTCGTAAATTATTGGAGGTTTCGAAAAATTCTGAATACTTGGCAACTGATGAGTATGCTCTTACGAAAGCCCGTCAAGAAAATGTATTAAGAGAAAGCAAATACAAGAATTGGACAATTATTCGCCCTACAATAACTTATTCTAAAACTCGCTTTCAATTAGGAACATTGGAAGCCAGTACAGTTATTGTTCGCTCCATTCACAATTGCCCTGTTATTTTACCGCAAGAGATGCTTGACAAGCAAACTACAATGACATGGGCAGGAGATGTTGCTAAAATGATTGCAAGGCTCATATTAAATCAAAATGCTTTTTGCGAAGAGTATAATGCTTGCACTGCAGAGCACCGTTCTTGGAAAGAAGTTGCAGAATATTATAAAAAACTTATAGGTTTGAATGTTGTACCAGTGAGCATTGATACTTACATAAAAGTCATCGGTGGCAAGTATCAAATATTGTACGACAGAATGTTCAATAGAATCATGGATAATTCAAAGATATTAAAAGCCATTGGTATGAAGCAAAATGAGCTTATGCCACTTTTTGATGGACTGGCAAAAGAATTATCAAATAAATATTCATTGGAATCCATAAAAATGGATAATTGGCGGATTCATCACAAAATGGATAAAATTACGCACACTTCGCTTTCTAAAAGAGAATATTTTATTTGTTTATTTTCATTGTTTAAAGAAAAACTGCGAAAATATCTATTTTAACTTATGCATTCTTCTCACCGCATACTTTTCAACACTTTGGCGATGTATCTAAAAACAATCGTCACTATCTGCGTTGGTTTATTCACAACTCGTTATGTACTAGAAGCGTTGGGAGTAGATGACTTTGGAATTTTCGGTCTTGTTGGCAGCATCATAGGCTTGCTTAGCTTTTTAAATTCAACTATGGCTGGAGCAACGCAGAGGTTTTTATCTTACCATAGAAAACAGTGGAATTTGAATTCTGTATTTACGACAAGCGTAATTCTGCATTTTATTATAGGGATAGCTGTCGTTGTTTTGTTGGAAATTGGCGGTTTCTTATTTTTGGAAAAATTAAATATAAACTCAGAACGCATGGCAATAGCTTATTTTATATTCCATTGCGTTGTAGCAATAACATTTTTTGCTATTGTATCAACTCCAGCTCAAGCATTGATAAATGCCAATGAAGATATGTATTTTCTAGCTATCATTTCCGTTATTGAAGTATTTGTTAAACTTGGAATAGCGTTCTTCTTATTTATTACTCCTTATGATCGTCTGGGAACTTACGCTGTGACAATGATGATTTTAGCAATTTCAATGCGATTTGTCCAAAATCTTTTTTGTAAAATACGCTATCCAAAAGTAATTTTTTCTCGTAAAACTATAGACAAAACGCTTACCATGCAAATGCTTGTATTTTCCTGGTGGAATTTTTTCGAAAGCATTTGTTCTATATTCAGAATACAAGGGCTGCCAATTATAGTGAACTTATTTTTCGGTACGGCACTCAACGCAGTGCTTGGTCTTGCAAGTCAAGTAACCGCAAATGTTTCAACCTTCTCAATGTCCTTAAAACTTGCATCTGAGCCGCAAATAACATCTGGAATGGCCGATAAGAACTGGGAACGAACAAGAATATTGGGAGTTTCTTCCTGCAAATTTCAGTTTTTTCTAGTGTCACTGCTGGGAATTCCATTGATTTTGAATATTGATTACGTATTATTATTATGGTTAAAGCAAGTTCCTGAATATCTCGCTATTTTTTGCGTTCTGGCAGTAATCAACGAAATTGTTATTTGTGGTTCCAGAGGTTTGGATAGTCTGATTGTTGCTAGAGGCTATATTCGTGGTTATAAAATTACCATTGGACTTTGTAATCTTATAATGTTGCTAATTGCCTATATTCTATTAAGAATGGGATATTTGCCTTATGCGATTTATACAGGTATTTTGATAGGGCTTGTCTTGGGCAATATTTCGCGTATTTACTTTGCCAAACATCATACTGGTTTATCAGTCTTTTATTATCTGAATGAAATGGCTAAAGTATTAAGTGTCGTCCTCATCACAGCCTTATGTACATGGCTAGCCATTTCCCAACTCTCAACTCTCAACTCTCAACTCTCAACTTTAATTTTATCCACATCGCTATCTTCTGCCCTAATGCTCTCCGGCTTCTGGCTTGCGTTAAACGCAAAAGAGCGTGAGTTTGCAAAAGGATTGTTGGAAAAGGCTAGGGGAAGAATCTGCTCCAAAAAACAATAATAAATGCTGATTTACTCATATTTTATCACTTTGGGACATGGGACATGGGTAAAATTGGGTGTCCCATTGCGGAAGTTGCTTTTTCCAACGCAAAAGGCGGAAAAGTTTACATAGGAGTTTCTGATAAAGGAAAAGTACAGGGAATAACAATCGGAAAAGAATCCGCACAAAATTGGATTAACGAAGTAAAAGGGAAAAACAGTACTAGTTCTGTCTGTTCCCGAATATCCCATAAAACCCGTTTCAACAAGAGGAAAGTATTACAAACGTGTTGCCAATTCAAATCATTTGCTGGGCATTGATGAAATTGTAAATGAGCATTTGAGAACAATAAATTCGAGCTGGGATATGTTTCCAAATTCTGCATATTCGTTGGACGAGATTTCGCTGGACAAAGTACAGAAAAGCATGGATTTAATGAGAAATAATGGAATAACGATCAACGAATCTCCGATACAGTTAAAGATTCGGCAAGGACAAAATCCGATATTCTTGCGCAAGTAGATGAAGTTATTAATTATGTGAAAAAGCATATTAATCTTGAGGTAATAATAACCGGGAATCCGCAGAGTACGCAAAAATGGCAGTATCCAATGGAAGCGATACGCGAAATTGTATTGAATATGATTATCCACCGTGACTATCGCTCTTCTTCCGATTCTATTGTAAAAATTTTCAACGATAAAATTGAATTTTACAATCCAGGTCGCTTGCCGGATAATATTTCTGTGAAAGACCTGTTGTCTAACAACTATATATCAATACCTCGCAATAAGAAGATTGCCGAATTTTTCAAAGATTTGAGTTTGATAGAAAAATATGGTTCCGGTATTCAAAGAATTGTGAATTATTTCAAAGCGGAGAATTTACCAGTTCCTGAGTTTAAAAATATTTCGGATGGTTTTATGGTCACTGTTTTTATGGGCTCCGAAAAACTACCAGAAAACTACCAGAAAATGATATCGAGGAAAAAATCTTAAATGTGCTAAAAAGCAATCCAAAGACTTCACGTTCAGCTCTTTCAAAGCAGTTGCAAATATCCATGGATTTGACCAAGTATTATCTAGATAAATTAAAGAAAAGGAAACTAATTCAACGTAAAGGTCCCGACAAAGGCGGGTATTGGAAAGTATATGGCATGGAACTGACTGAGCAATGAAGTTCAAGTTTATCAGCGTTTTGCCAAATTCATATTTGTCTCCTTGAACTCCTTATACTTGCCGTAAAGCTCTGAATGCATTTACAAAGCCATAATCTCACGGCGAGAAAGCCCAGTATAATCCATAATTTTACTTTCTGCTTCGCCTGCAATTTTCATGGCCTTAGCGGTTTGGCTAATGCCACGTTTCTCACCACGTTTTTCAGCCCTATCATAGGCTTCGCACACACGTGACTTTCCAAATTTTTTCAAATTCATGTTTACCTCCGCAAACTCCTCATACTTGCCGTAAAGCTCTGAATTCATTACATCCAACTGCTCCAGAAGCAATGCCAAGTCCTTATCATTAATATAGGAATTTTTCTTGCTGGCTTTCAGCAAATTGACTATATCTTCTATATAACCCTCAAGCTCTTTGGCCAACCGCTTACGCGTTTCAGAATCCGTACCCTTCTTCTTCAATTCACTGCGAATTTTAAGAATGTAAAAAGGCAGCAGCAGAGCCAGACCCTCAAGCTCAGAAATGGAATGGTTCAGAATCTTGAAGGCTGGGGCTTTGTACAGTACACTTTCTCCACTGGGAAACTTTATTCTTATGGAAACGACTTCTTCCGTCTTGCTTTCCTCAAAGTAAAGCAATGCGGGTGAAGGCATGGTTATTTCCATGTAAGAGCCGTTGTCGGAAATGGTCTTTCCTGCAAGGGCTACAGCCATGCTGTAATTGAATACCCTGAGCAGCATTCTTGCATCGTCATCTATCTGGGCCTCTATAAGGTATGTGTCACTGTAGCTTTCGCCAGACAAGGTTAGCACCATATCCGTAATTATCTTTTGCAGCTTGCCCGATTCCGGGAGCTCCTTGAAGTATTCGGTTGGCTCGAATTTCACCAAGGTGGTCTGCAAAGGATAATCCTTTTTATAGATGCTATTCATTAGATGCACCACTGCTGGGTGGCTTGCTTCTCTCAATATGCATTTGAGCGTAAGATCAAAGATCTGCGCTGTTTTTCGCTTTTCGTCTTTTTTTCGTTTTTTGGACGTGCGAATAGTAATTTTTTTGGGCATAATATCCTCCTGTTAAAAGTTAAGATGTGATATAATAAAGGGACTCTCTAACAGAGGGTCATCTAGCCTATAGCGATTTAATTCGCTGGGTTATTAGGAATATAGAAAAAAGCCTCATTCTAAAGTTTAAAACGCTTAATGTTATTTTCGTCAAGTTCAAGCTACAGAAATATTTGTTAAATATCATAATGATAATTAACGTGGCTTATGAATTTTCTATGCATAAACCAGTGTTTGCTATATTTATTGTGTTATGGCAAATTTTGTCGTAAATTTGGCAGTCGAGCTTGCAGTGCAGGCTCTTGGATTGTTGTATAACTATAGGAGTATAATATGAAACTTAATCGCATTCTTTTTGCTGCAAGTGCTTCGCTTGCAACGATGTTAATTTTTTCCTGCGGCAACCACGATCACGAGGAGCCGTGGATTTTGTCGCTGAGCTCAGGCTCTGTAGCGGGCTTGTCGTCTTCCAGTTCTGTGCGCAGCAGTTCGTCAAGAGTCATTTTGTATTCCAGTTCGGAAGATGAAAATTTGTCTTCCAGTTCGGATGGAGGTCTTGTTGCTTGCGGTTTGTATGTTGCTTGTCCGAGCAGCAGTTCTTCTGCAGAAGAGACTTCGTCTTCCAGTTCTTTGGCTCAGTGCGGTGGTAAGCTGTATATTCCTCCGAATCAGAAATGCGAGGGCGATGTTATAATGACCGAGTGTGGTATCGGTTGGTATGATGCCACTAACCAAAGCTGTGGAGCCCATGGTGTTGTAATGACCAAGTGCGGTGAGGATGGTTGGTATAACGCAGCAAATCAACAATGTGGCGCAGGCAACGTTATAGAGACCAAGTGTGGTAGTGTTTATTATGATTCATTAAATACGAATTTGAGATGCCATAATAGTGTCATAGAGACCAAGTGCGGTATAAATTCATGGTACGATGCATTAAATGCGAATTTGAGATGTTGCAGAAGTGGTGTTGTGAAAGCTATATGCGGTGATGGTTTGATCAGCTTGGATCAATTTTGTTTTGAAGGTTCGGGTGTAGATAAATGTGGCACAAGAAAGGAAGAATTTGATCCTGATTTGTATGAATGTGGAGAAGGCACAGAATCTAGTTGGATATATTTAAAGAATGGAGTTTCCGATGGCACTAACTCATATAAAGCGGTTTTGATAGGCAAGCAAACTTGGATGGCAGAGAATTTGAATTACAATGTGAGTGGAAGTTTTTGTTTAGCCCAATGGGAACCCAATTGCGATATTTATGGTCGATTGTATAATTGGACTACTGCTCTTACGGTTTGCCCCAATGGCTGGCATATTCCAAGCAATGCGGAATGGGACGAGTTAATGGAGGCAGTAGGCGGAGAAGAAATTGCAGGAATAGGGTTAAAAGCAACCATAAGATGGAATGCAATTAAGTCGTCATATGTTGGTACAGATGATTATGGCTTTTCGGCACTTCCGGGTAGTCATGGCGAAGAAGCAAATGGCAACTATTTTCCCCAAGCTGGTAAAGATGGCTATTGGTGGAGTGCTGATGAATACGGCACTAATACACCATTCGCCTACTACTTGAATATGGAAGCTAACCAAGACGGTATGTCAAGAGCCTATCATAACAAAGCTTTATTGTTCTCAGTTCGTTGCGTGAAGAACTAGGAGTTATACTTGCAGGTATTTGTTCAAAAATATCAACCATTGTGTGCTTGCCATAGCGGGCTGGTAACAATATTAATTTTTTCCATCTTCATTTGTGCAAATGCGACAAATCTCATATCCAATGGAGACATGGAGCTTGGAGCTACAGGTTGGAAACTTTTGATTCAATCAAATATCGCAGATATAGAATATGTTATTGGTGGTGACGGCTTAGGTGAAAATGATTCAAAAGGGACAAAGATAATTGTGAAAAAGCCACCATTGGAAGATTGGCAAGTGCAGTTACAACCTTCACAATGGCGAGCAGATTCAGCAGTTTATAGCCTAAGTTTTAAGGCTAAAGGCAATGGCGTTTTGAAAGTATATGTACAAGGCCCCGGGCCAGATTGGAAAGTGAAGGAATACGCATTCTTTAACTTAAGAAACGAATGGGAAGAACATTCAATGTCTTTTTTAGCAGACCAAAAAGGTTTTGGTTTGAACAACATAAATTTTAATATAGGCTCTATCAAAGATACCCTTTTCATAGACAATGTTGTTGTAGAACAGGCAGATCTCGTTTGGTATAATGATGCAAGTACAAGAGTCGATAAATATCGCAAAAATGATTTTAGCTTGAAGGCAAAGACCGGAGATTCAGCACGTATAGAACTTGTGCGACACGAATTTCCTTTTGGCACTGCACTCGCCCTTAATGTGAAGCAAGATAGTGTCGAAAAATGGTACAGAGCAATTGCTGCAGAATATTTTTGGCATGGCGTTTCTGAAAGTGCTTTCAAATGGTTCGTCTATGAACCTCAAAAAGGCAATATAAAAAAAACCGAAATGCAGGAGTATATAAAATTTGCGGAAGACAATGGTTGGGATTTAAGAGGCCATACGCTTGTGTGGGCTCATTCATCTGGTGTTAAACATTGGAGCGCACAGGGTTCATGTGAAGATTTTGAAAGGAATCTCAAGGAGCGCATAGAGAGGGACTTGAAAGAATACAAAGGAATAATTACTGAATACGATGTTTGGAATGAGCCCATACACCAACCTTATTTCTTTGACAAATGCGGATGGCAACTTTTGGATAGTGCTTATGTTTGGGCTCATCGTGCAGACCCAGCCGCTAAACTTTACATAAACGAATACGATGTTGTTGCGGCCAGCGAAACAGAAAGATATTATGCAATTATAAAAGGTATGTTGGATCGTAGCGTTCCTGTGCATGGAATTGGAGTACAGAGTCATTTTTCAGATCATTTTGTGAATCCATCTATGATAAAAGGAAGGTTTGATAAATTAGCTTCTCTTGGCTTACCAATAAAAGTTACGGAGCTGGATTTTGGCTATGGTACGATGGTAATGAGCGAGGAAGAGCAAGCTAAGCGATACAAAACTTTTTTGACTACGGCGTTCAGTCATCCGGCGGTCAATGGAATTTTGTTGTGGGGTTTTTGGGATAAACGCCACTGGATAACAAGCGGCGGGATAATAGCTTCCGATGGTCGTGCCAAGCCCGCCGCCGACACCATCTACAAATTGTGGCATGAAATTTGGACCACCAAAGACACCCTCGCCGCCAACAAATCCGGCAGGGTTAATTTCCGGGGCTTCCCGGGTAGATACAAGCTCACCATCGGAGACAGGGAAGAATTCATGTATTGCAAGATGGGCCAGATTTCGTGCGTTAGGGATAACTGGAAAGACACCAGCTACAGAATCACATATCATCTTAATGACAGCAATCTTATCGGCAAACCCGGCACTTTGCTTAGCAACACCTACACCCACGGCATAGACTTGCCCCTGCCGAAACCCGAAAAGGATATTTACACATTCATGGGCTGGCATGAAAATCGAGACTTTACCGACGAACCATATTTCACAATGCCTGCCTTTGAGATGGGCGACAAGGAGCTCTGGGCCAAGTGGCGGCTCAACACCTACCCCGTTGTCTTCAACTCCAACGGCGGCACCGCGATTCCAGGCATAGCGGAATTGGAGCATTTCCAACTGATCCCCGTCCCATCTTCAGACCCAAAAAAATACGGTTACACCTTTAGAGGATGGTACAAAGACGAAGCGTTCAGGAACGAATGGATTCCTAAACTCGACACTATCAAATCCGCAGTCACTTTCCACGCCAAGTGGGAACTGAATATCTACAATGTGACCTTCGACGCAGATGGCGGCACCGTTAATCCCAGCATAATGCGAATCGGGCACGGCAATCCCGTACCAATACCTGTAACCCCATACAAGCCATGCCATGCCTTCCTCGGCTGGTACAAAGACAAGGCACTCACAACCGAATGGGACTTCAGCGAAGAAATCATTGGCCCAATCACAATTTACGCCAAATGGCAG
>Ga0209755_10003832_pt1 | contig 18388 bp, 18 predicted proteins | sample TergutCo191P1_FD_187301 | JGI IMG/M metagenome (GOLD analysis project Ga0209755, IMG submission 187301) | Cornitermes sp. P1 segment gut microbial communities from Petit-Saut dam, French Guiana - Co191P1 (SPAdes) (version 2) | ecosystem: Host-associated > Arthropoda: Insects > Digestive system...
CTGCTTGTTCCTTCATTGACATGTCTTTTTTTTCTACATTTCTGACAAATCTTTTTTTCGCGCTCATCGCTCGTTCAAAAGGGGGGTGACTAGTAACCCATAGCGCAGAAATAACAGAAAGTTTTGCCAAAACTATTGACGTTTGCGATGGTTTGTGGTAACATATCTTTTGCCGGCCAGATGGTCGGCAAAAATATCGCGGGGTGGAGCAGTCCGGTAGCTCGTTGGGCTCATAACCCAAAGGTCGGGGGTTCAAATCCCCCCCCCGCAACCAGCCATAAGTCAAGCTCACACTAAAGAAATGATTGTTAACATTTCTTGAACGTGAGCTTGGCTTTTGCTATTGGTTGGAATATTACCTTGGGGGCCTACTGTGCCACCGCCATTAAAATGCGCGAATGGCGCGTACTCGATATTCCTGAAATTTATATGAAAAGGGAGAGCCGGAACGCTGTTCGCCTGTTTCAAAATTTTGAATCCACGCCATTCTGGAATCGGTTGTTTGTGTAGATGACCAATAATAATTCGTACCTTGGGGAAACGAGGCGAGATTTTCATATAACAGATCAAGTTCATCTTTGCTTGGCAAAAACCAATCATTAAACCCGTTGTAGTCAATCTCAACAACCAATTGGGCAGCCCCTTCAAATGGCGTGGGCGTACTGTATGTCATTCTTGACCATCGCATTGTGCGAGCGTGTTCTACGATAAGTGCCGTATTATTACGCCCTGCACCTATCCCTTGAGCAGTACCCTCCATATGTAGAGGGCATTACCATTATCACTATGATAGCAATAACAACGATAATGATGATTAGAGCGATAATTCCCCCTATAATTTCTTTTGCTCTTTTCATCATTACAATTCATCCTCTCTTTAGTTTATCCTCTTGTATATTCGAAGGTAGAGTCAGCGTTGAGGGTGCTTGTTAGGGTGAGCCTATTTCCGTTTATCTCGTAGTACCATTCAGTGGGGGCAACGCAATTGTCTCCACATAAATCAGGAGTGGCACAAATTGACAATATATTGTTTTCTCTGATGTTCCAGCGTATATCCAAGCTGGACATTGTGCCGAGGCCGTCTTCTTCAAATACGTAATACGGGGAGCCAAAAAAGTTCCAGCTGCCTACTATGCTTGATTCCACCACCTCGGCTTCATCAGCGCTTTGTGTGCCGCCACAGCCAACCAATGTTAGCATCATAGATACTGTCACGATGACTGTTAGTAAATACATTCCCTTTGTTTTCCAGTTTTTCATGTTTTCCTCCAAATTTTTATTTACAGAATATATTATAGCGGCTAAAAAATGGAAAAATGCGAATCTGACATGTTTACCTTGAATCTGACAATTTAATTCGTTTCGAGTTTTCATTTTGCACAGTATAAGTGCCGTAGGTCATTGATGCTACGCATTTAGCTTGTGCAATATATGTTTTTTTGAAAAAAATGGAACTTATTTGAAAGTATTACGTCATATGGACTAGTGCAGCAGATTAGGCTTTGTTGTGCTGAAGGAACAAAAACTTAAAGAACATGAGGTATTAAAATGAAAAGAAAAGTAATTATCGCCGCACTGATAGTAGTAGTGTTAACAGTTGGTATAGTTAGTGCATTTGCACTGAATTCTGATTTGCCGGAGGATGCTGCTAGAGTTACTGCGAGATTCTCTGTAGAAGACTTGGAGGTATGGTTAGAAACGCAAGCAAGTGAAGCGGAAAAAGAACTGATTTTGGTTTCAGAGGATGGTGAGCTTGTTATTCATGTAACTGACGACACAGCTATCTACTTTGAAGATTACGTTCCACTCAGCGATGAATGTGACGGTCAAACGAGAGAAGTTCGTGAAGTGCTGTTTGGACGTACACTTGCAGAAGTCCTTGAAAGCAGAAACATGGTTGTGACATTTCTAGAAGGCGAACCTGCTGAAGCTATAAGCATAGAAATTTTGTTTGAAACGGCTGTTCACCTCCCGGGGCTAGTAGAAATTGCACCTGAAAGTGGATACGTTGGTATTGTGACGCTTCCGGCTGAAATCGACCCGGCTGACTTTGACCCACTTGTCCTAAACGGTGAAATCGTGGTAAATGGAGAAATGGTTCCAAGTGCAAACCTTCCGTTTTTTAGTGAAACAGAAAACGTAGTCATGGCTCCGCTTAGAGTAATCGCAGAAGCATTAGGCTATGATGTAAACTGGGATGCGACACTGAGAAGCATTAGACTTGGTGTAGCTATACATGTTTGGGTTGGCAATACTGAAGCCCAGATTGGAAGAATGGCTCCTATTGAACTTTCAGCCGCACCTGTTATTATAGATGGTGTGACATATGTTCCAATTGATTTCTTCAGAAATGTTCTTAATCAAACTGCTTATGTGTTTGAAGGGCAATTTGTTGTTGAAACATATAGTGATATGAGCTAATTGCAAAAATAGCAAATGGTGTTGCTTAAAAGCGAACGGGAGGTCAATTGCCACCCGTTCGTTTTTTTGTGGCCTCTTTTTTGCATTGATATAACAATTATGGAAATAATGATAGAAAGTTTTGTATTGCTAAGTCATGCACGTTGTGATACAATGTTGCCAGGTAGATATACAGTGAAAAAGGAGATGATTTCATGCCTAAGTCTATAGCAATACGAATTGATGATGAATTAAAGCGACAAGCCGAAACAACGCTTGATGAACTCGGCTTGAACATGACAACCTATGTGATTTCCAGTCTAAAAGCACTCGTCCGAGAGCAGGGTGTGCCGTTTGAACTAACCACAAAACAACGTGCAAACGAGCAATATCAGTCTAAATTAGACGATGCGTTTGAGGATTTAGTAAGTAATGGTGGCTTTGAGTATTTGGGTAAAAATGAGGACGGCACAGCTAAATTTGGAGATAAGCCAGTCAAGGCAAGCCTATGAGGGTGATTTTTGCAAAATCAGCCTTGAAAGAATATCAGAGTTGGGAGAAATCCAATCCAAAGACCGTTGCGAAGATAGATGAACTCATTGAGGACATTTTAGAGAGCGGTCTAAATGATGGCAAAGGAAAGCCTGAGAAACTAAAGCACTACAAAAACCCTGTGCGATTCTCAAGAGAGATAAACAAGGGTGATAGGCTTGTCTATTTTTCAGATGGTCAGGCACTATTCATATTGTCGTGTAAAGGGCATTATGATGACCATTAAGTAAAGAAAAATAAGGGCACCGATTATGACGGATAAACGCCCAAATAACTACAACTGGCGTGGGTGGCAAAATCTACATGATGAATATGTTTCAAAGATAGAAGCCGCAGGAGCAAGAGTTACCTACGCAAAACAAAAGTATGGGTACTTGCGCACCACCCGCAACCAATTTTCAGTTAAGACAGTTTTTGGTGTGTTCATCACATTAAAGGCTGTCTTTTCTATAGCGTCAATGCCGAAGATAACTATTAAAATAATTTTAAGTGTTTTTGCTAAAGCCTTTGTATTATATAGCATAAGCGCGCTAAACTGAATGAACTGGAGGTGATTTTCTGAAGGATGAAGATTTGATTGAAAGAATTTATAGTAAGAACCAAGAGGCTTTTTCATATATGGTTGATGCCTATAGTAAACTCCTTTGGGTGGTTGTTGGCGGCATCCTAAAAAACATGGGAACAACTGAGGACATAGAGGAATGTATAAGCGATGTTTTCTTACAAGTTTGGATAAATCCAAAGGCCTATGACAGCAAAAAAGGTACACTAAAAAACTATTTGGCTGTTATTGCAAGGAGCAAGGCGCTTAACTCATTGAGAAAGCTGACAAGGGCGGATATTATCGGGCTTGATGAAAACACAGTAAGTGCAAAGGATGATTTGCTTGCCGATGTAATGAACAAGCAGATGTATCAAGAACTATATACGGCAATTAACTCACTTAGTGAGCCAAACAAAGAGGTTGTAATCCGTCGATATTTTTATGATGAAAAGCTCGGGCAGATAGCAAAAATAATTTCGATTTCTGTAAAAGAAGTTGAGAACCGACTATATCAAAGTAAACTTAAACTGAGAAAAATATTAAAATGAACCGGAGGTTACTCTATGCAAAACAATGACATAATTGCTGAGCTGTCAGATGAGCAACTTGATGATATGCTGTCCTACACTCCTGTTTTTACCAACCAAAACCGCGCAAATATAAAAAAGCATTCCGTCGAAAAGATAACTCTCTTTGAGCACCGCAATTCCCATGAAAAAGTGCAAGCTGCACAAAACCAAATACAAGAGGATAAGCCTGTTATAAAATTACCACTATTCAAGAGATTTGGTTTAGTCGCAGCGGCAGTGATTGTTGTTGCTGTATTATTTGGCGCAACAGCATTTGCGGCATGGCGCATCCTTAACATCGATATTTACGAGTTTATACATGGGGAGCCAAGTGAGAGCTCAGTCTCAGCAGAAGCTGCTGCTCATACATCTGTAGTTATGCTTGAGAGATTATTCGATATTGACGTAGATGAAGCTAGACTACAAATGGCATATCAAGACGGCATTTGGGCAGGCTTTGCTACCCGCGAAAACAGTGATTATACAATGTTCCACTTCCGCGTAAATGCAGAAAACGGTCAGTTGCTTAGCGTTCACTACAGTCCCTGGGGTGAAGAAATCGAAGATGTTGTCAACTTTGAGATTCACAATGAAATTATCCCCACACCGGCGCAAAACCTTGAGTTTGCCACACTTGCTATTTCAATTGTTGACTCAAACAACATCTTACAAGGCTATGCAACAAGAGCGAGGCTGCTCCCGCTTGTTACAAGTCCAAACAGATTGACTGAGGAGGTTGCCATGACTGTCTTTGCGGTCCAGGTTGAAAATGATAGTGGGCTGACAGCCATATTGAGTTTCCATGAACTCACTGGAAATGCTCCAAAGCTAACATCAATAACTGTGGACACAGAACATACGTTGCCGGCAGCGATTAGCCAGCTTGAAGGGAGTTGGGTTGAAAATCCAAGGTAGTTGACCGCCTTCAATATCTGTGCATTTTATCCGAGAGTGCAAGGTGATGTAAGAGTCCTGAGTAAACGAAAATGAATAAAACAAGAGTCGATAATCGGGAGAACATCCTAGATTATCGACTCTTTAGCTTTATGGTTACTAATGGTTTCGTTGAAATTTTGGTATTGCTATTTTTTGCATATAGACATACAATGAAAAAGGAGATGATTTCATGTCAAAGTCTATAGCAATACGAATTAATTATGAACTCGGCTTGGACATACCCCCCCCCCCTTTGCTTTAGGACTAGCCAAGGGAATGAATAAAAACAAAGGAGGCCTATATATGAGTGAGATTAAAACCGCAGTATGTCCGCTGCCGAATGGCGAGAGAATTTTCTACCGCAGTTATGGAGAAGGAGCGGACACTCTGTTGCTGCTCCATGGAAACTTGGCAAGTTCCAGGTTTTTTGAAGAGTTTTTTCCTTATTTGAAAAATTGCCGGATAATTGCGCCCGATATGCGCGGTTACGGCGATTCGAGCTATGACAAGCCTTTTGGCACGCTGGTTGAGCTCGCTGAGGATTTCTCGGCCTTCTGCAACGAACTCGGCCTTAAGTCTATTTTCGCAGGCGGCTGGTCAACAGGCGGCACTGTGGCAATGGAACTCGCAGCCATCCGGCCCGACTTGGTGAAAGGCCTGGTACTAATAAGCTCAGTGTCTTGTCAAGGCTTTAACATCCCGCCGAGGGATGAGCACGGCGACCCCATGCCCGATGGAGTTTACCCCGATAGAGAATCATTTGACAAAGATCCCATGGTCAGCATGATTGGCAATGCCCTTAAAACTAAGGACTATGTAACTCTCAAGTCCATTTGGGATTCGCTGATTTTTACGAAAACAACCCCCGGCGGCGAAGAGTATACCCAATATCTGGAAGCCTCTTGTAAGCAGCGTAGCAACAATGACGCTTACTGGGCCCTGACCAAAATAAACATGACTGATTCCGCAAATTACAAAGCTCCCGGCAGCGGTCATATAAACTTGATAAAATGTCCGGTATTGGCATTTCACGGCGATGACGACCTCGTTTTGGCCATAAACCACGCGAAGGAGAACAAAGCTGCCCTCGGGGACAAAATGGAGCTGATAATTTTAGAAAATTGCAGTCACGCATCTTACTGGGATCATCCAAACGAAATGGCTGAAAAGATTAATTCGTTTATCGGGGATGACTAGTAAGGCTGTAGCAGGGCGGCAGTTATAATTGTCTTGCCCGCCATAAAGGGAGATGATATAATGACCGCAAACGGTCATTATATGTGATTTAACTGCATATATCATTTCGGCACAAGTGCCTATGATAAAAGTGACCGCAAGCGGTCACTTTTAATTTGAGGAGTTTCGCGTATGATTTTTGATTCAAGCTACAACCCATACACCTCGCGCAGGATGATGGTTTATGGGAGAAATGGCTGTGTGGCTGCTAGCCAGCCCCTGGCAGCGGAGGCTGGCCTGCATATTTTGCGCATGGGTGGCAATGCTGTCGATGCAGCTATTGCCACAGCAGCGTGCCTGACGGTTGTTGAGCCGACCTCTAACGGCATAGGCGCTGACGCTTTTGCTTTAGTTTGGATGGGCGGGGAGCTGCACGGGCTCAACTCCAGCGGCCCTGCCCCTGCATCTATTTCACTTGATGCTGTAAAGAAGCTCGGACATGAGAAGATGCCCGCTTTCGGCTGGATTCCTATTACCGTTCCGGGTGCGCCGGGGGCGTGGGCGGAGCTTAGCCGCAAATTCGGCAGGCTGCCCCTCTTAGACGTGCTAAAGCCTGCCATTGCTCACGCCCGCAAAGGTTATCCTGTTTCTCCTGTAGTTGGACATTCTTGGCTAAGAGCATATAATGGCTATAAGGCAGGGACTTCAGGCCCAGAATTTGATGAGTGGTTTAGAGTATTTGCACCCGGTGGCCGTGCGCCGGAGGCTGGAGAGATATGGTCTTCGCCAGATCATGCGAGAACTCTTGAAGAGATTGGCGCAACAGATGGCGAGAGCTTTTACCGAGGTGGGCTTGCCAAAAAAATTGCCGAAGCATCGGAGGCGGCAGGGGGGTTCCTTGCTGCGGAGGATCTCAAGGCTTTTAAGCCTGAGTGGGTAAAGCCCATAAGCGTAGGATACAGGGGATATGATGTGTGGGAACTTCCCCCTAACGGACAGGGCATTGTCGCGCTGGCGGCTCTTAATATACTAAAAGGATATGAATTTAGCCACCTTGAGAGCACCGAAACTGCACATAGGCAAATCGAAGCTCTGAAGCTGGCGTTTACTGCGGGTAAGCAGGTTATAGCTGACCCTGCATATGTAAGTAAAAGTCATGTGGAATACTTGCTGGGGGATGATTTTGCAAAAGAGGCCAGGGCAAAAATGGGTGAGAGGGCCATAGTGCCGGAGCCCTTTGATTTGCCCAAAGGCGGGACGGTGTATCTATGCACTGCCGATGGCGAAGGAAACATGGTTTCGTATATTCAGAGCAGTTACATGAGCTTCGGCTCGGGAATTGTCATACCCGGCACCGGAATTGCAATTCAAAACCGTGGGAACGAATTTAGCCTGGATGAGGGGCATATTAACCGCATTGAGGGCGGAAAACGCCCTTATCACACGATTATTCCCGCTTTCCTTACCAAGGGTGGTATGCCCGTGGGGCCTTTCGGGGTCATGGGTGGATACATGCAGCCCCAGGGGCATGTGCAAGTTATTATGAATACAATTGATTTTGCCCTAAACCCGCAGATGGCTCTCGATGCTCCCAGGTTTTGCTGGTCGGAGAATTTGAAGGTCGAGGTTGAGAGGAACTTTCCAAGACATATTGCGGATGGACTTAGTTCGCGCGGGCATGAGATTTCTGTTTCGCTTAATACGTGGGATTTTGGCCGCGGACAGATTATTTGGAGAGATAACGCAAGCGGAATCTTGGCATGCGGTACGGAGTCGCGGGCAGATGGGGCGGTGCTGGCGTTTTAGGCGGGCTATTGATTATCTCAAAATTTAAGTCTGGGTATAGCCCTTTGGTGCTACGCTTTCTTTGAGAATAACATCATGTGCGCCACCTTCTACTATTGAGGTTGCGGAAACTAATGTTAGTTTGGCCTTGTCTTGGAATTCCGGGATTGTGAGGGCACCGCAGTTGCACATTGTTGAGCGCATTTTGCTCAAAGTGATGCCCAGATTATCTTTTAGGCTGCCTGCGTAGGGAACGTAAGAGTCTACACCCTCTTCAAAGGAGAGTCCGTCTTTGCCGCCTAAATCGTAGCGCTGCCAGTTGCGTGCGCGTGCGGAGCCTTCGCCCCAGTATTCTTTCATGTAACTGCCGCCTATGCTTACGCGGTTTGTGGGGCTTTCGTCGAACATGGCGAAATAGCGGCCAAGCATTAAGAAGTCTGCCCCCATGGCTAGCGCCAATGTGAAGTGGTAATCGTGTACGATACCGCCATCGGAGCATATGGGGATATACGTCCCTGTGCGGTTAAAATATTCGTTTCTGGCATCGCTTACGTCAATGACGGCTGTGGCTTGGCCTCTGCCGATGCCTTTTTGCTCGCGGGTGATGCATATGGAGCCGCCGCCTATGCCCACTTTTATAAAATCAGCTCCTGCGTCAGCAAGGAAGCGGAAGCCTTCACCGTCCACGACGTTGCCTGCTCCGATTTTTACAGTGTTGCCGTAGTTTTCGCGAACCCATGCTATGGTCTGTTTCTGCCATTCTGAGTAACCTTCGGAGGAATCTATGCAAAGTATGTCGGCTCCTGCCTCAATTAACGCAGGTATGCGCTCAGCGTAATCACGGGTGTTTATTCCTGCGCCGACGACATATTGCTTGTGCTTGTCAAGAAGTTCGAGAGGATTGGCCTTGTGCGAATCGTAGTCCTTGCGGAAAACCATGTGTACCAAAGTGCCCTGCTCATCGACTACAGGCAGGCAGTTTAGCTTGTGATCCCAAATTATATCGTTGGCTTCTTTGAGGGTTGTGCCCGGCGGTGCTGTAATAAGTTTGTCTATGGGCGTCATAAATGTACGTACCAGCTCAGTGCCGTCCATGCGGCTGACTCTGTAGTCACGGCTTGTAACAAGGCCGACGAGCTTGCCGTTTGGGGTGCCGTCGGAGGTGACAGCCACGGTGGAGTGGCCTGTCCTATGCTTCAAGGCTTGGATATCCACGAGGGTGGCATCAGGGCTGATGTTGGAATCGCTTGTCACAAAGCCCGCTTTGTGTGATTTAGCCCTGCGCACCATCGCAGCCTGTTCTTCTATTGCCTGAGAACAATAAATAAAAGACATCCCGCCCTCTCGCGCCAGTGCAACGGCCATATTGTCATCAGACACAGCTTGCATAATGGCGGAGGTCAGCGGGATATTGATGCTCAGTTCAGGTTCTTCGCCGCGCGCATACTTAACCAGCGGAGCTTTTAGGTTTACGTTATTGGGGATGCAGTCAGGGCCGGAGTAGCCCGGAATTAGGAGGTACTCGCTGAAGGTGCGCGATGGATTTTCAAAAAAATAAGCCATATGAAGGGGTCTCTCCTTTCTCTTTTTGGAATAATTTATTGATATATTAGGAAAATTATAGAATGCCGTCCGTTGAGTGTCAAGGGTTATTTTTGAATGAGAAAATATTGGCGGTGCGCCTGCCCAGGGCTGCAAACCGCGCAAATGATTTATTGTTGCAATTCCAGCATATCTAAAACCATCCGCCGGACACGGGCGGGCACTCTGGGAAAAAGCGGGGCGGCCTCCGTCAGTCACGTCTACTCTGGCATAGGCTTGAAACCATAGGCGAAACTTGTGTTCCAGGACTGCGCCCGCCCCACTTCCCCCCAGAGCGCCCACCCGTGTCCGGCGGATGGCTTTAGATGTGTGTTAGTTGTAGAAATTTCTTTTAAGATTTATTTTAATTTTGTTCATGCTATTGACATATAAGGAAACTATATTCATTATAGTAGGATGTAGTATTAGCATTAGTAAATAGTCAATATCAGTTTTCGACGTTAGGAGGCGAAAAATGAACATAGATAACGAACAAAACATGGATATGAAACAACCTGCGGATGTCCCTGAGATACTTTCGGCTGAAACATCTCCTGAGATAACCTCGGAGATATCTGAGCAGCCACACGAAGCCCATCATGTGCATGTGCATGTGACGAGGCATCAACAATATGAGAATAACCATGGGTCATCTTATGGCGAAACTCCGATAGCCCCCGAGATTACGGCTCCGCAAGAGGTGTCGGAAATCCCGGACGCCGTGGCAATTCCAGAAACTGCGGAAGTCCCAGAAGCTGTGGAAATCCCAGAAGTTATAGAAGCCCCAGAGATTTCAGAAGTTGCGGGGTCCTATACAGCCCAAGAAACTGCCGAAGCCTCGGCGGAGAAGCAGGATGTGCAGGAGTGGGGGCTGCGCAGGCGCGGAGATATAAACCCCGAAAACAAAAGTCCGGCTGAAGAGCGTGAGCCATCTTACAGAGATGCAGCTTACTGTGTCCCCAAAAACAATATGGCCAACATGTATTCCCCGGGGGGGCACACCAGGCATCATAACCACCATCTCGAATATGACCGCAGGCGTGGTGACCGCAGGCGTGGTGACCGAAGAGCTGAAGACCGCAGGGCTGATGACCGCAGAGGATACGACCGCAGAGCCACAGATAATGTGTACAATATGGAGCGCTCAGATGAGCAGGAACCGGTGAAGCGCAAAGGCAAACGTGCGGGCATTGGGTTTCTTAGGGCGGCGTGTATTGTCCTTGTGTGTGCCATTTTTAGTGCGGCGGCTACATATATAGTGATGGAATACCGCATTAGAGAGGGTTATCACACTGTTGTAAATCAAGTTGTGTTTGGAGGCGGCATGCCGCTTGGGCGTTACCCCACGACTCACGTTTTGGATGAAGGTACCCGGATGGCGCCGGAAGACATCTATGACATGGCTTTGTCGCAAGTTGTGGGAATTATATCGGAAGTGCCCACGGTAGGGACCTTCGGAACTATGAGAACCAGCACTTTTAGCGGTTCGGGTTTCATAATTTCCAGTGATGGTTATATCCTGACAAACTTTCACGTTGTTGAGGCAGCGGAGCAGCAAGGGATAGCTGTCACAGTTGTTAAAAGCGACGGCGCAACTCATGAAGCCGAGATTATAGGCTTTGAGGCGGCAAACGATGTGGCTCTTCTTAAAATTGACGCGACAGGGCTATCACCTGTCTACTTCGGCGACAGTGACAACATAAGAGTCGGCAATACAGTGTATGCAATAGGCAACCCCCTAGGAAACCTAGTATATACAATGACAGGCGGAATGGTCTCCGCGCTTGACAGAGAAGTGACGGTCGAGGGGATAGTTATAAACACCTTCCAATTCGACGCAGCCGTCAACACAGGCAATTCCGGCGGGCCGATTTTTAACACAAACGGCGAAGTGATCGGGATCGTCACCGCAAAGCTCATGCGAAGCGATGTTGAGGGGATTGGATTTGCAATCCCGATTAACGACGCCAAGGAGATTGCATCAGACCTTCGGGTATATGGGTTTGTCAGAAACAGAGCGCTTATGGGAATAACCGGCGATACCGTCACAGCCAGGCAGGCGCAGGAGTACAACTTGTATGCAGGAGTGTTTATCTGGACAGTTAGCCCAGGTTCGGCTGCTGACAATGCAGGTATCCGGGAAGGCGATATAATAGTTAGGGTTGATAATATTACCGTCACATCCATGGGCTCTTTGCAAAATGCCCTAAGGAGATTCCGGGCCGGCGAAACAACCACTCTGGGGGTATGGCGCGAGGGAGAGGTAATCTCTGTTGAGATAACATTCGATGAGCGCATCCCAGCTGAATTTGAAGAATAAATTTAAGATAACACAGGCGGGTATACGCACCTGGAGGGAAAGGTCAGCTAACATAATAAGCAACAAAAGGGCTGCTCTCGCAGCCCTTTTAGAAGTTTAGTGACAAAAAGTAATGCTTATTTTGCCAGCCTGTTTTCCAGATAATGTGAACTTGTGCCCACGCTATCTAGTTTAGCATTTTTCCCAGATTGTTGAGATGCCCATTCCGCCGCCGATACATAGTGTAGCTAGGCCGTACTTTACACCGCGCTTTTGCATCTCATGGACTAGAGTGACTATGACGCGCGCACCTGAGGCTCCGATAGGGTGGCCGAGAGCGACAGCGCCGCCGTTGACGTTTACTTTGTCCATGTCCAGCTTTAGGTCGCGGGCAACAGCCACAGCCTGGGCAGCGAAGGCTTCATTTGCCTCAATCAAATCCATGTCTTCAATTGTAAGCCCGGCTTTCGCTAGAGCTTGGTTAGACGCGGGCACAGGGCCTATTCCCATGATTTTAGGGTCGGTGCCGCCATGTCCCCAAGAAACCAGCTTAGCCAAAGGTTTAAGACCCAGCTTGGCGACAGCTTCGCCGGAGGCGATAATCATTGCAGCGGCTCCGTCGTTTATGCCGGATGAGTTGCCAGCGGTGACACGCCCGCCATCAGGCTTAAATGCCGGCTTGAGTTTGGCGAGGGATTCAAGGGTTGTGGTACGGGGGAACTCGTCAACCTTGAAGTCCACAGTTTCCTTCTTCACCTTGACAGGCACGGGTACAATCTCAGCTTCAAATTTACCAGAAGCTATTGCAGAAACGGCCTTGGACTGGGAAGATAGGGCAAAGGCATCAAGATCCTCTCTTGTGAGCCCCCATTCGTCACAGATATTCTCTGCGGTGATGCCCATGTGATATTTGTTAAAGGCATCGGTTAGGCCATCGTTAACCAGGGTGTCAACTATGGTTGTATTACCCATGCGCGCTCCGTAACGGGCTGTAGGCATGGCGTATGGTGCGAGCGACATGCTTTCGGCGCCGCCTGAGAGGACAATTTCAGCATCACCTGCCAAGATTGTGCGGGCAGCTTCGATTACTGTTTTCATGCCGGAACCGCAGACGAGATTCACTGTGGTGGCAGGCACTTCAACGGGCACTCCTGCCCCTAGCGATATCTGTCTTGCTATATTTTGACCAAGCCCCGCGGTTAAAACACAGCCGAACAGAACCTCATCTACATCAGCGGGCTTAATGCCAGCGCGCTCAATTGCTTCCTTTGATACGATTTCGCCGAGTTTTGCGGCAGGGGTGTCTTTTAGCGTGCCGCCAAAAGTGCCGATTGCTGTTCTGCAGCAGCTTACAAGATAGACTTCTTTCATGATTTTGCACTCCCTTTGGAAAAGTTATGTACATAAAATATATAATATACAATCTGTATTGTCAAGCCATAATTCGCCTTTCTGGATAAAAATTGTACAGATTGGTTGTTGCTCACCACCCTCAATAAGCCAGCCGCCGGACAGGGGGTGCAGTCTTTGGTTCGGCTGCCCTGCTGCCAGTGATACACGATTGAAGAGGCACATATACCTGCACAGATCTCAGCCATAGGCGGGCTGCGCTACCGCCGGGGGTCTTCAATGGGGTTTACATGTACCATACAGCTTTTGACCTGAGTGAAAGAGCCAGACACTGCGTTTTCTACCAATTGCGCTGTGTGGTGAGCCTCGTACAAACTGATGTCCCCGTCGATGCCTATTTCAATATCTACATACACCCTGTCACCGAAAAGGCGCGTCTTGAGTTCGTCGATGCTAATAACTCCGGTAACATCCAGCGCCACGGCTCTTATTTCATCTTCAAGTTCATCCCCTGCCGAAGTGTCAATCATTTTGCGCATGGCGTCTCTGAAGATATTTATAGCGACTCTTATAATGAGCAGGCTTATTACAACGGCGGCTATAGGGTCGAGAATCGGCAGGCCGAACCTTGCGCCCAGTATGCCTACGAATGCGCCGATTGAAGACATGACATCGGAGCGCTGGTCCCAAGCCAGAGCCATTAGCGAGCTTGAACCGGTCTTTTTTGAAGCTGCGCGGGTATAGCGGTACATGCCCTCTTTTGCGGCCACGGTAATAACCACTGCGGCCAGGGCAATTGCGCCAGGGACAACGAAATCACCCCCGGCTCCGTAAATAATTTGCATAATAGCATCATAACCGAGCATTATTCCCGTTATGAGGACTACGGCGGACAAAATGAGTGATGCTGCGCTTTCAAGCCGTTCGTGCCCGTAAGGGTGGGATCTGTCAGCCTGCTTTCCTCCAAGTTTTACGCCGGTTATGACGATTATAGTGCCCAGCACATCCGAGAAGGAATGAGCGGCATCGGCCACAAGGGCGGCTGAGCGGGCAAGAAGCCCAATAGCCAGCTTGAGTACAGACAATGCCAAGTTTAATATCAAAATAGTAACGGTCGTGGTTATGACGGTTTGCTTATTAGTCTTTTTCATTGTGCTTAATCTCCCTCAACTAACAAGCTACATGAATATTACTTGAAATGCAACAGTTTTTATAGACAAAATGCGGTTGCTGTAATATACTTATTACTAGTCACGTCCCTTATAAACCAGCTGCCGAACTGGGGTAGTATGCCCCCTGGCCCCTTCGGCCAGTTCCGTGACGGCAGCCGGAATTCCCCAAGAAATCGCGCAGAACCAGCAAAGCATACCGGGAGGGCCTTGCCCTCCTGTTAACACCTAACCGAAAGAAGGCAAGCAAAATGATTGAAAAACTTGTGGCGATTGAGGAGAAATTCAAATCGCTCGAAGAAAAAATGCAAGACCCGGAAGTTTACTCAGACCCAAAACTTTATGCCAAGCTCGCCCGTGAGCAAAAGGAGATTCAGCCCGTCGTAGAGGCTTTTCGGCGCTACGAAAAGGCCCGCGCAGACATGGAAGGCGCAATGGAGCTGATGAGTGACCCCGAATTTAAGGAGATGGCTCAAGAGGAATATGACACGGCGCAGTCCGATATGGAGAAAATGGAAGAGGAACTGAAGGTTCTGCTTCTGCCCCGTGACCCTAATGATGACAAGAATGTAATTATTGAAATTCGCGGAGGTGCCGGCGGTGATGAGGCGGCGTTGTTTGCAAACAGCCTGTTCCGCATGTACAACATGTACGCTGACTCCATGAGATGGAAAACTGAAATTGCCAATCTCAACGACACAGAAATCGGGGGGATAAAAGAAGTGAGCTTTATCATCGAGGGTGATGGAGCTTATTCGCGCCTTAAATTTGAGAGCGGAGTCCACCGGGTTCAGCGCGTGCCAGAAACTGAAGCCTCAGGCCGCATTCACACGAGTACCGTAACAGTTGCGGTGCTGCCTGAAATGGAAGAGGTAGATTTCGAAATCAACCCCTCCGATTTACAAATTGACACCTTCCGTGCCAGCGGGGCGGGCGGCCAGCATGTCAACAAGACTGAATCTGCCATCCGCATTACTCATGTGCCGACCGGGACTGTCGTAGAGTGCCAAGATGAGCGCAGCCAGCACAAGAACAAGGACAGAGCCATGAAAATTCTTGTTTCACGCCTATACGAAGAGGAACTGCGCAAGCAGACAGCAGAGCTTGCGGCAGAGCGGAAGAGTCAAGTAGGTACAGGTGACCGCTCTGAGCGCATAAGGACTTATAACTATCCCCAAGGCCGTGTGACAGATCACCGCATAGGCCTGACTCTTTATAAACTTGAGCAGATTCTCAACGGCTCACTCGACGAGGTAATTGATGCCCTTGTAATGGCTGATCAGGCGGAGAAGCTCAAGGCTTCCGAAGCCTAAGTTATGTTTACCATCGGAATTACCGGCGGCACAGGAGCGGGCAAGACTTCTGCGCTTCGGTCACTAAAAGCGTTTGATGCCCTCATATTGGACTGTGATGCTATTTATCATGAACTGCTGGCAGGAAATGAGGACTTAAAAAAAGAACTGGCGAACCGCTTTGAAGGGGTTTTGCAGGCCGGCAGCATTGACCGCAAGAAGCTGGGGCAGGTGGTATTCAATGACCCTAGGGCTTTGCGTGACCTAAGTGTAATAACCCACCGTTACATAGGTGAGGAGATTGACTTTAGGGTAAAGCAGTGGGCGGAGCGGGGCGGCCAACTTGTAGCCGTTGATGCTATTGCCCTCATCGAGAGCGGGAGGGCGCAGCAATGCGATGTCACAGTGGGCATCATAGCTCCGAGAGATGTGCGCGCCGAGAGGATTATGAAGCGGGACGGCATTTCTCGCGAGCAGGCGGTGCTGCGGATAAATGCACAGCAGCCCGATAGTTTTTACCGTGATAACTGCGACTATATACTTGAAGGCCAGTACGGCACATTAGAAGAGTTTGAGGAGGTTTGTAAGGCCTTTTTCTCGAAGATATTAACTAAACATCTAACAAAATCTTAAAGGAGCATAAACATGGATATGACAAGAGCCGAAGTAAGACAAAAAATAGACGGTTGGTTTGCACAAAATTACGATAATATGCTCGCAGACCTCAAGAAGCTAATTGCCATCAATAGTGTCAAAACCGAAGAAAAGCCCGGTGCCCCTTATGGCACAGCTTCCCGTGAAGTGCTTGATGTTGCAGCGCAGATGCTTCAAGAGCGCGGCTTTGATGTGGACTTTTTTGAAGACATCGTAATAACCTCCGACATGGGTATGCCGCCTGTGCTGCTTGGCATACTCGCCCACCTGGATATAGTGGATGCAGGTGAGGGCTGGGATACAGATCCCTTTGATATGACAGTAAAGGATGGTAAAATACTCGGACGCGGGGTTATTGACAACAAGGGTCCGGCCGTGGCATCCATGTATGCCATGTACTGCATCAAAGAATTATTCCCGCAGCTAAAAAGCGGGCTTCGTCTCATTTTGGGTTCCGGGGAAGAAACAGGGTTTGACGACATAACAAGGTATCTCGCAAAGAATGAAACTCCGCCAAACGTATTTTCACCCGATGCTGAGTTTCCTGTAGTAAATACTGAAAAAGGAAGGTTTGCCCCGTTTTTCAGTGCTTCTTGGGAGAAGGACACAGCTCTTCCGCGCATAATATCCGTTGCCGGCGGCAAGACAATGAACATAGTTCCCCACCGCGCCACGGCTGAAATCGAAGGCTTTACCCTGAGTGAAGCTGAGGGTTTCTGCAAGGATTATTCAGCGAAAACTGGTGCGGAAATAAGCGCAGTGGAACAAGGGGGCAAGTTAACTATAACTTCTCTTGGCAAGGCGGCTCACGCTTCTACCCCGCAGCTCGGCAATAACGCCCAGACTGCGCTTGTTGAGATGCTGGCGGCGATGCCATTTGCCAAGAGTCAGAGCTTCACATACTTGCAGGCTCTAAACCGCCTTTTCTCCCACGGCGACTGTAATGGAAAAGCCCTGGGTATAGCCATGGAGGATGAGATTAGCGGCAAGCTCACGGTGAACTTCGGCGTGCTCAGTTTCAGTGAACAGGATTTCACGGCAAACTTCGACAGCAGAACTCCCGCCTGTGCAGACAGCGTTGACATCAAGGGCATCACAATAGCGGCGCTTGAGAAAGAAAACATCCAAGTGACCGAGGCAAAACTTTCCCACTGCCACCACACCCCCGGTGACAGCCCGTTCGTTAAAACCCTGCTAAGCGTTTACGAAGAATACACCGGCGGCAAGGGCGAGTGCTTAATCACCGGCGGTCAGACTTATGTTCACAACATTGAGGGCGGTGTGGTCTTCGGCTGCGGTTTCCCTGGCAATGACTACCATGCTCACGGCGCTAACGAATATATGACGGAAGAGCAGCTTCTGGTGAGCGCCAAAATATTCACACAGGTAATCCTGGACATGTGCGGATAAATTAAATCCTATCCATTTATGCCCCTACATACGGACACCGCATGACGCTGTGTTTCCGCATGTAGGGGCTGCGCTTCGTTCGTTCCCGTAAAAAATCCCGCTTAGCGTGACTGCTGGCTCCACCTTCGCGCATAAGCGGCAGCACGGCTCATTGCGGGGGCTCGCTAAACTCGCTTCGCTCAAACAGTCGCTCGCCTTCTCCCGCAATTTCGCCTGCTGCCGCTAATGCGCTGCGCTAAGTCGCCCGCAGCCACACTAAGCGGGATTTTTTACTACTGCGGTGGAGCCCGCTGTAATTCTAACGTGGCCAACCGCGTCTGTTCGATTCATAGTAGAACCAGCCGTCTACAGAAGTAGGTTCTAGCTTTGTCAAATATGGCAGCCTCTCCGCAGTCGGTAAAGTTCCGTCCAAAGAATAGACTACACCAATCCCAACGCCTCCGCGCCCCCAGCGGGTGAAAGTAATTAGGGTCCACTGAAAAAGGTTCAAAAATTCAATCAAGTTCAAGAAACGGCAAAAATGGCCTCTCTGTGGAACTCAAAGAAAAAAAGCGCAAAAAAGCTTTCGCTAATTTGCTCAGGTTCATAGTCATCAGTGACATCACAATGACTGATAAGCCTGATTCTGGAAGCCGTGCCCTAATGCGCTTCATGCCGTAATGTGTTTTCGC
>Ga0209755_10003834_pt1 | contig 18386 bp, 23 predicted proteins | sample TergutCo191P1_FD_187301 | JGI IMG/M metagenome (GOLD analysis project Ga0209755, IMG submission 187301) | Cornitermes sp. P1 segment gut microbial communities from Petit-Saut dam, French Guiana - Co191P1 (SPAdes) (version 2) | ecosystem: Host-associated > Arthropoda: Insects > Digestive system...
CTCAATCATCCATAGCCAAACCGGAAACCCCCACACCACATAACCTTTCTTCCATCCCGCAATCTTCGCCATCTTTTCAAAAGTAATCCCCGCCTCCGGCCACAAATACCGCGCCACCATCGTATAGCACGAGAGCGCACAAGAATTCCCCCTGTTTTTCTCGTACGGCACAACTTTCATGCAGACATTATACATCTCCACATGTTAGAATAATAGAGATGAATGAAATTCAACTCGACCTACCAGCCCTCCAATCCGAGCATGCAGACTTGGAGTTGTTCCTCAGTGAGCCTAGCGCCTATGCAGACCCGCAGTTTTCCGCCAAAAATCGCCGCTTCGCCGAGCTCGCCGAGCTCATCGCCCTCGGCAAGCAACGCCAGCAGCTCACCAGCGACCTCGCCGCCTCCGCCACCGACCCCGAACTTGAATCTTTAAAAACCGAACTAGAAACCGAACTAAACAACCTCAACGACAAACTCGCCGAAATCTTAACCCCCAAAGACCCTAGCGACGCCAAACCCGCTATCGTCGAAATTCGCGCCGGCGCCGGCGGCGACGAAGCTTCGCTCTTCGCCGCCGAACTTTACCGCATGTACCTGCGCTACGCCGAAACCCACAACCTAAAAACCCAACTTCAATCCGAGAACATCAACGACGCCGGCGGCTACAAAGAAGTCATCTTCCGCGTCACCGGCGACCAACCCTACGCCAGGCTCAAATTCGAAGGCGGCGTCCACCGCGTCCAACGTATCCCCGTCACCGAGTCCCAAGGCCGCGTCCACACCAGCACCGTCACCGTCGCCGTCCTCCCCGAAGCTCAGGAACAAGACCTCGAGATCCGCCCCGAAGATCTCCGTATCGACATCTACCGCGCCGGCGGCCACGGCGGCCAATCCGTCAACACCACCGACAGCGCCGTCCGCATCACCCACCTCCCCACCGGCATCGTCGTCTCCATGCAAGACGAACGCTCCCAGCTCCAAAACCGCGAACGTGCCATGACCATCCTCCGCTCCCGCCTACTCGAAAAACAGCGCGAAGAGCAACAAGCCGCCGCCAGCTCCGCCCGCAAATCCCTCATCGGCACTGGTGATCGCAGCGAAAAAATCCGCACCTACAACTTCCCCCAAGACCGCATCACCGACCACCGCATCCATTTCAGCCGCTCCAACATCCCCGCCGCCATGGACGGCAACATCGACGACCTCATCACCGCCCTAGAAAACCATGAACGCTCCCTCAGCGCCTGATCTCCCTCTCGCCTACCTCGAAGGCTTCGCCTACTTCTATGGCCGCAAATTCCTCGTCACCCCCGACGTCCTCATCCCCCGCCCCGAAACCGAAACAATAATCGATATAGCAAAACACTTATCGAGCCAATTTGAGAAACGTTTCGAGAATGGCCCGATAGGTGTTTTAGATCTCGGCACCGGCTCCGGCTGCATCGCCATCACCCTCGCCCTCGAACTCGGCCCAAAAACGGAAATAACTGCCACCGACATTTCCCTCCCGTCTCTGGAAATCGCCCGCAAAAACTGGAAACAACTCGCCCCAAATCACAAAATCACCTTCCTCCAATCCGACCTATTGCAAGGACAGTCCCTGCAAAACCAACGCTTCGACCTCATCGCGGCCAACCTCCCCTACGTCGACTCAGCCTGGCCCTGGCTCGACCACGCTGCCCTCGCCCACGAACCCACCACCGCCCTCTTCGCCCCCGACCACGGCCTGCAACTCATCAAAAAATTCCTCAGAGAGGCCCCCCCACATCTCAAACCCTCCGCCCACATCCTCCTCGAAGCCGACCCCATAGAGCACCCGGCCATTATCACCTTCGCCAAAAAGCTAAACTACAAACACGAACAAACCACCAATTTCGTCATCCACCTCAGCTACTAGGGTACGCCCCTAGCGTCACCGTCAGCCGAATCTCTTCCCCGCCCCGCAAAACCACCATTTCCACCGTCTCGCCCGCCATATATTCACCCACCAGCGTCAATATCGAACCCCGCACCCCCACTTCCACCCCACCAATCTTCAAAACAACATCACCGTCTCGCACCCCCGCCTTGTCCGCCGGCCCATCCTTTATCACCGCACCCGACCCGCCACTATTAAAAACATACGCACCCCGCTTCACCGGCAGCTCATACTCCTTCGCCACGTCCGCCGTAATCGTCAAATAATTCACGCCCAGATACGCCCGCTCGGCCTTCGCCCGCTCCATAATACTCTTCAGCATCCCCTTCACCGAAGAAATCGGAATCGCAAACCCCAATCCCTGCGCATCCGTCGAAACCGCCGTATTTATCCCCACCACTTCCCCCGCCGCATTCACCAACGGCCCCCCCGAATTCCCTGGATTAATCGCCGCATCCGTCTGAATCATATCCGTCAAATTCTCCGTCGAGCCATAACTATCCCCCGCCGTAATATTTCGCCCCGTCCCACTCACAATCCCTTGCGTAATCGAATTCTGATACACCCCTAGCGCATTCCCAATCGCCAGCACCGGCTGCCCCACCGCCACCGCTTTGCTATCTCCCAACGTCACCGTCGCTAGACCCGACGCATCCGGAATCTTCAAATACGCCACATCATTCAGCGGATCCACCCCTACCACCTCCACATTCTCATATCTATCTCCCGCATCCGTCACCACCGCCACCCTATCCGCCCCGTCCACCACGTGACCATTGGTCAGCACATATCCATCGCTACTCACAATCATCCCAGTTCCCGCACCACTAGTCGTCCGATCCTGCCCAAAATAACTCCGCACCTGCGTCTCTGTCAAAATCGATACCACCGCCGGCGACACTCTCTCCGCCACAGTCGCAATTGTCGTTTCCTCAAATTCCAGCGACCCACCCGCGTAGTAACCATCCGCACTACCAGACACAACCGTCGTCCCACCACGATCATCCAGCAGCACAAACACCGACATCGCCATGCTTCCTACGCTCAACACCAGCGCCGCCCCCGCCACCACCAAAGTCGCAACCTTCAGCCCCGCACCCCCGCCACCTCTCTTTGGCTCAGACTCACCAAGCACCGCCGCCTCCCCCCCAAATCCAGTTTTTTGCTCCTCCATTTTCCTCCTATTTATACATTGAAAATTGGTCTTGAAAAATATACTACCATCAAAACCACAATAATAACTGAAAAAACCGCCGGCATCGTTATGTCCGTCGCCCGTATCTTGCCGTCATGCCTCAACGCCGATTTGTAGCCCTTGCCCAGCACCAAAGTCAGTAGCAACCCCACTATCGCCATCTGCGACACCACCATGCCCGTATCTCCGAAACTATACACGATCAGCCAGTGATACAGTACAAAACTCACTTCCGCCAGCACCAGCCCAAACACGAAAGATACTAGCGAAAAATCATGATCCTCGCTCTGCACCAGCACGTGCCGGCTCGCTCCATAGCCAATCACAAAAGCACACGCCGCCAGCACCAACGGATCCAAACTCGCCGCCACCAGCACCGCCGCTTCCATTCCAAAGAAAACTGCCATCAACGCCTGCACTTCGGTCATCAACTCGCTGCTCCTCGGCTTTATTAGCACCAGCCAAATCGCATAAATCACCGTCAGTACCACATGCGCCACGTTCAGCTCCATCCCCGCATAATAAACCATCAGCACCAAGCTTATCCCCACGATAAAATCCACCAAGCTCGCCTTGATGTTCAGCCACCAATACCGCGGCTGCACTGCCACCACCCGCCATTTGGACAAAACCACCAATAGCGCACCCAAAACCCACGACCCGCTCACCAAAGTCAACACCGTCGTCCCCACCGCCAGCAACAGATTCAAAAGCGCGTGCATCACCACACTCAGTACGTTCCGCCCCTTTCGAATACCAACAAATTCACTCATGATATACTCATGATTATAGCATACCAAAAGCACCTAACTTAGTGTATAATCAAACCTCATGGATAGACTACGACCATCTTTTTTCCAAAAGCACCCTTTTTTGAAGGATTCTCTTAGCCTCATCGCTTTTGTCGCCGCCGTTATCGTCGGCACCATCATCTTGAACGCCTTCGTCTTTCGCAGCTACAACGTCATTGGATCCAGCATGGAAAACACCTTAGAGCCGGGCGACCGCATCATCGTCAACCGCCTCACCGTCACCGCTTCTCATCTCATGAGCGACGAATACACACCGAAACGCGGCCAAATCATCGTCTTCGCCAACGGCGGCAACAGCGCCAATCTCACCTGCAAGCCCACTCCTGGCATCAAAGACCAATACGTCATCAAGCGCGTCATCGCCTTCGCCGACGAACGCGTCCAAGTCAAAGAAGGCATCCTGACAGTTTTCAACAACGAATACCCCAACGGTTTCCACCCAGACGACGCCACTCGCGTCTCCGACACCGACGGCCCCGCCCTCTACACCTCCGGCGAAATCGATATCATCGTCCCCACCGGCGAAATTTTCGTCTCCGGCGACAACCGCGAAGGCGCTCACTCCTACGATTCACGCAACGGCCTCGGCACCGTCCCGCTCTGTCGCATCGTCGGCCCCGCCGCCCTCCGTCTCTTCCCCTTCAACGCCATACGCTTCTTCTAGGTATTTCAAGGACAGTCCCTGCAATACTAGACTATTGCAGGGACTGTCCTTGAAATAGTTGCCCGCGTCTGCTAATCTCAAAATATGCCCAAACGCAACGCCATCAAGACATACTCAAACAATTCCTACTACCACGTCTATGCCCGCTCATCATCTGCCATATTCAACGAAGCCACCAAAGCAATTTTCCTCAATATCATCAAAACTCTCCTCTCCCCAGAAATATCCAAAGATAAGCTCGGGCGCCCATATCCAAATTTCCATGGCCAAATCGAGCTCTTAACTTTTGCGATCATGCCCAATCACTTTCATCTTCTCATCTACCAAGTCGACAAAGATAATCTAGAAAAATTCATGCGTTCTCTTATGACCCGTTTTGTCGCACAATACAATCATCGCCACAACCTCAAAGGTTCACTCTTCCAATCCCGCTACCTTGCCAAACTCATAGACAACGACGCCCATCTCTATCATATCTCAAGATACATCCACCTCAACCCCACCAATTGGCAAACCGGCCGCGACAGCTCGCTCAGTTATTATTCCGGCCAAAAACACGCCAACTGGATCAACCCCCGCAGAATTCTCGACCTTTTCCCCACTTACGACGCCTACTTAAAGTTCCTCAACGACTACGACCCAAAAGCCGACCAACAATTCTCCGACATCGAGCCCAATGATTAGCCCCCTGCGTGAAAGACAGTCTTCTACGCCTTCTACGCACTTTGCCGTCCATCATATCTTCATTATCTCCGCTTCTTTAGCCTTGAATAGCTCCTCAATTTGCCCAGTAAACTCCCGCGTCAGATCATCAATCTCTTTCTCCGCTCGCTTCCTAGCGTCCTCCGCCAAATCCAAACTCTTCGCCTCCTTACGCCCATCTTCCCGCGCACTCCGAATTCCAATCTTCGCCTCCTCTTGCTTAGCGCTAGCCGCCCGCACAATCTCTCGCCGCCTCTCTTCCGTCAACGCCGGTATCGGCACCCGAATCACCCGCCCATCATCCGCCGGATTCAGCCCCAAAGATTGATCAGATCGAATAGCTTCCGCAATCTTCGCAATATTCGTCGGGTCAAACGGCGTCACCGTCAGCATCGTCCCATCCGCCACTACCACATTCGCCACTTGGTTCAGCGGCATAAACTGCCCATACGCCTCCACCTTCACGCTCGTCAACATATCCGGATGCGCCCGCCCCGTCCGCACTTTACCCATCTCGCCCCGAAACTTTTCCACCGCATCCCCCATCTTCTTTTTCACCTTACTAGTATCAAACATAGCTTATCCAGCTCCTCCTCATTTTTAAATTTTACTACCAAATCTCCGGTCCCCCGCGCACTCACCCGAATCTTCACCTTCATCCCCAACTTCCCGCCAAGATCCTGCGCCTGCGCCCCGTATTTATCAATCTCCGCAGTCGTCTTCCGCACCCCCGCCTTTTTCACCGCCACCATATATTGCTCCACCTTGCGCGCACTCCAATCTTCCGCCACAATCCTCGGCAACACCTTTTCTATCACCTCTGGATCGGCCTTGGTCAAAGGCCTCATCTGCCCCTCGCTCAAACCCTTGTCCACCATCACCTTCTTCACGTTCTCTGGCAAACCCAGCAGTCGCATCGTGTTTATTATTGCCGATTCGCTCTTGCCCACCCGTGCCGCAATCTCGCCAATGGTCAGATTAAACTGGTTTTTCAGCTTCGCATACGCCGTCGCCGTCTCTATAGCATTCAAATCTTCCCTCTGCACGTTCTCTATCAGCGACAGTTCCAACCTGTTTTGCCCATCCAACGTCCGCACTATCGCCGGTATGGTTTTCCGCTCCGCCAACTTGCTCGCCCGCCACCGCCGCTCGCCCGCCACAATCTTATACTTCCCGTCATTTTTCACCACCACAATCGGCTGCAACACGCCATGTTCTCGCACCGAACTCGCCAACGCCTCCAGCTGCTCCGGCTTGAAGTCTCGCCGCGGCTGCTCTTCGTCCGGCTCCACCATCTCTAGTTTCAGCTCCACCAGTTTGCTCATCTGCGCATCCTCTGGCGCCGTCGGGTCAAACTCATCCTCGATAAACTCCGTCGGTATCAGCGATTCAAACCCCCTACCCAGCCTCCGCGCGCTCATTTCGCCCTCTCCATCACTTCTTTCGCCAAATCTCTATAAGACCGCGCGCCCTTGCTAAATCTATCGTACATACCTATCGGCACCCCATGGCTCGGCGCCTCTGCCAGCCGCACGTTCCGCGGAATCACTGTCCGAAACACCTTGTCTTTAAAATATTTCCGCACCTCCACCAACACCTGCGCCGACAACGCCGTCCGTCTATCGTACATTGTCGCCAGCACCCCCAGCAACTTCAGTTGCGGATTCATCGCCTTACGGATCAACGCCATACTTTCCAAAAGTTGCGCCACCCCCTCCAGCGCATAAAACTCCGTCTGTACCGGCAAAAGCAAATAATCCGCCGCAATCATCCCGTTCACCGTCAAAAGCGACAAACTCGGCGGACTATCAATCACTACAAAGTCAAAATCTTGTTCAACTCCGTTCAAAGCTTCCCGCAGCTGAACAAATTTTTTATTCATCCCTGCCATTTTGACTTCCGTGTCCGCCAGTTCTGGCGTGGCCGGCGCTACCCACAAACCTTTGCATTTCGTTTCTTTCAATATATCCACCAGACTCACATTACCTAGTATCACCTCCGACATCGTCCCCTCCAACTCTTGTTTCTCTATGCCCAGCCCCGAGCTCGCGTTGCCTTGCGGATCAAAATCCACCAGCAGTACCTTACGCCCTGCCTTCGCCAAATAAAACGCCAGATTAATCGCCGTCGTCGTCTTCCCCACCCCCCCCTTCTGATTCGTTACCGTAATAACTTTAGCCATACAACTAGTATAGCACGGGGCCGAACCTACTTTATAGAAACAATCTCAATTTCGGAGTACTTTTGTCTGTGCCCGATTTCTTTGTGAACACGTTTTTTAGACTTATAGCGAATCACGCGCAACTTGTCACCCTTCACTTGCTCCTCCACTACCTTCGCTACAACCTTCACTTTCGTTACTGTCGGAGTACCAACTTGCGTTTTGTCTCCGTCAATCACAAGCAAAGCAGGCAGAGCGAGCTCTTTGGTTCCTTCCGGGAGGAGGTCCACCCGCAGGGTCTCTTTCTCGACGGCCACATACTGCTTGCCGCCAATCTTTATGACTGCTTTTTTCATAAAATTCCTTTTTTACTCCCCATATTCTACCAGCAACCCCCAGATTTTTCAACCCCCACCCCCTACGACTTCCCCTCCACCTCATCCGTCACTTGTCGCAACATTTTTTGGCTCCGGTACCAATACGTTCCACCCACCCCCAAGCTCAACACCGCAATCACCACCACCGCAATCTCCCCCGGCCCCGTCTGCGGCAACACCGTCGGCGTACAAATCCTGTTCACGACCACTGTAGCACCATCCGATGCCTCTCCGCCATCATGATCAACATATGCCATATTCACGAAATTATTCGCCCCGCAGCTACCGGTATTTGCCACATTGGCGTCAATCCTCGCCTTATATACCAAAGTTGCACTTGTTCTCGGACCAAACAACCCAAGGTTGTATCCGTTTTTATCAATCAAATCCGACAAGCGCTCGCCCCCCGGATACAGCGGACTATACAAATATGTACTCCCCGGCACCAAACTCATCCCACTCGGAAACACATCGTGCAATGTCACGTTCGTCAAGTCCGTATTACCCGTGTTTTCAAAGGTCACTCTATACGTCACCTCTTTTCCTGCCTCCGTTATCACGCTTTCGTCAAATCTTTCGCCATCCAGCGATACCTTCTTGTCCACCCTCAAACTTTGTTGTTCGGCAATCAACACATATATCACGTGCCCCGAGAACTCTGCGCATCCTGGCATCCAACCATCCAAAACATCCACACCCAAATATGTCCCAGACACACTAAACAAATTCTCCGATAGCACCTGCCCGTTCGTCGCCCAACTATTATAGATCTTCGCCGAACCTTCCTTATATCTCAGAGTCACATTTTCGGTCGATGTGAAATACGCCTCGTCCCACACCTCGCGTGGCGTAGTATTACTAGCCGAGATTATTGCACTAACCTTACCATTTTGCGTCGGCATCACCATCGACGGAAACTGCGACGACAGCCGCACTTGCTGCGCAATCCCGACGCCAGAACTGTTCAAGTTTATCGCTGCATTATTATGGTAGCCAATGTACACTTCGTACTCCTTGCCCGGAACTATTCGGATCTCATCTTCGAAGGCTCCATGCGCCCCTACCTCAGCCACTCGCACAAAGTTACGCTCATCACCCAACACTGGATTGTTCGTAATCGAATTAAAGGTCGGGAAACCAGCCGGAACTTCCATCGTAAAGGTATCACGTGCTGGCCCCCAAGCCAGTGCATTGTACGCCGGAAGAAACGCCAAAAGCGACAAAAGCGTCAACACCGGCATCACTAGTCTCTTCAGCCCGAATTTCTTTGTCTCTGTGTTTTTGTTTTTCATTTTGTCCTTTCTTTGTTTACGACCTTATTTGTGTTTTATGCTGCAGGCCTAAGCGTTTCGCCATACCCACCACTTTCAAATCGATTACCCGACGCTTGATCTGTCATAGTCGGCGTATCCGTCATCTCGGTCCTGTTAGCTTCTGCCTGCGCCGTATTCGCCGCAGACTCCTGTGGCATGGGCACGGCCCTAGTCACATCACCCGCTTTCGTCTGGTCAGCATCCTCTATCACCTCCCCTATTGTCCTGCCACTACCGTCCCCACTCGGCTGCTCAGTTGACGACTGTTCATTCCCACCCCCAAACTTATTCGTTTCTGGGTTGTACGTGCCTTCAGCAACCGGCCTTTCGGTCAACTTGCCGGCCTCTCTCGGCTCCACCCTGTTCGCACCCATATTCCTCTCTATCGCTTCCGGATTTTTGGGATCTAGTTCAGGCGGCTCAGGTGGTTCAGGTGGTTTCGGCGGCTCAGGTGGTTCAGGTGGTTTCGGCGGCTCAGGTGGTTTCGGCCCCGGGCCTGGCCCTGGTCCCTTAGGATTTTCCTTACTGGGTGGATTATCCTTTTTGTCAGGCTCATCATCTTTGGTCACATCTTCTGGCGTCTCTTCCTCAATCTTGTCATCCGGTATCTCGTCCTCAACCTCATCACCCGGTATCTCGTCGTCACCCGTCGGCGGCATCTCAATCAATGGCGGAGCTTCTACCACCGGCGGCACATAAACCGGCGGCTCACCCGGCGTAATCAAATTAGCGCACCTATCCAAGAATAGCAATGTCCTCTCTTCCCCATTTGGCAATCTAACTCTCACTTCGTTTATCGTCAGACCCTCAGGCCTCTGAATACCCATCGTACTTCCCATCCCCGTCATTTCACCAGTTTCGGGGTTGTAGATAGCATAATGGTTTTCAGAATACATTATCTCGTCATAAGTAGGTGGCCGAGAAGCCACACTCTCTATCGTTACTCCATCCATCGAGTCAGTTCCCAACCCCTTCAAAAACTCCTTTTCGATCCCAGAATCGTTTTGCGACAACCACTTGAACAGCTCTACCTGATCCTCTGACCTAAGGTGCGCGATCTCCCAATGACTCAAAGCCTTCGAAAATTGACCATTCGTATAAGCATTCCCATTATCATAATGTTTCTCAAGACCAGCCATATATTCCCTAAACCACGCACCCCCCTTTTCTCTGTCATTCAAGTATCTCAGGTATTCCTTTTGCTCATCGGGATTCATACTCGCGTGCATCTTCTCATACTCTTCACCTAGCTCTTTGCCTATATTATCAGCAGTTATAATTTTGTCGCCAGCATCAGGAAGCTCAGTAATACCTCCACTCCCCACCCCAATATTCGCAGGATTCACTTCATCCGCATGCGCAGTCGGCATCCACCACTCCTTCACCGAATCCCACGTCGAACCCAATATTTCAGCGGCCTTGTTTCCAGCCGCATCCCAATCGACATTTTCACCCAACCATCTAAGCCCCCCACCGAGCATACCAAAGGCAAAACCGGTTGTGCCTTTCTTGAAACCCTCCCAGCTAGCCTTCACTTTTACATATTTTTTCTCCGCTCGTACTTTCTCTTTCACGAACTTACTCATCTCACCCAATCGGTTTTCTATATCCGTCATAGCTTCTTGGTTTCGTAAGATTTCTTCTTTTTCCACTTTGTTGAATTCGAACCAACTCTCCGTTCTTTTGATAACGGCCAGCAGATCACTCTTCTGTTCATATTCGCTCTTACCACCACCATCATACGCGAATAGTTTCCTTTCATAAGTTTTTTCAAGCTCCAACCTAAGCTTCAAATTATCCAAGTTAGCATACGCACGAAATATATCATCTGCTTGACCCGAGCTCAATATTCCGGACATCGTCTCTGTAATAACCCTCATATTCATTTGCCCCTCTTCCAACGATGCTTCTTGTAGCAATTTCTCCATATCCGGACCACCAATATCCATCTGCTTCTTGAACCAACCCTCAATCCCTTTTTTCTCTTCTAAATCACTAGCGCTTTCACCTTTATCTAGCGCTTCTATATTTTCCTGTCCTTTTCTCCACCCTCTGACAACTCCAAATACCGCGCCAAAGCCACCCGCCGGCATCGCAAACTCAAATACCTCACCCAGCACCTTTGATATCCCAGTCTTAGCCACAAACCCACCCGCTGCTGTTCCGCTCGCCCATTCAACTAGTTTGCTTCTTTTTTTCTCAGACGCCAGTCCCAACGACTCCTTTTCCTCAAACACCCTAACTTCCATATTTTTAACAGCTTCTTCTACCCCCTTCTTTGTATCTCCGTATTTGCTCAATTCAACAGCCAACTGTCGCATTTCACTCACCTCGGGCGCACCTATCATAAGATCGCCCTGCTTGCCGCCCAGTACCATATCCATAATCTCCTCAGCAGACATCATGCGGGATTTTCCTTCTTTTTCCTCCTTGCCCAACGTATCATATTTTTGCGCATAAGCAGCCTCCATCCCCTTCCACTCTTCTTCACTCCCTATCATCCCCTGCGTACGTATTCTCTGCTCGGCTTCTGCTGTAGCCTTTCGCTTATTAAGCATATTAGGGATTATCCCTTTTAGCCCCTTCTCCGGAACAAAACTACCTTCCGCTTCCGTTTTTATAGCTTTCTCCACATCTGCTTCACGAACCACACTCACAAAATAGATTGCCTTTTCGGCGAGGTGCCTAAACTTCTCCAGCTTTTCTGCCTGTTTTTCAGCCTCATTCTGCCCAGTATCGGTATTTCCAACGACTTCAGGATTCATCGGCACACCTCTCTCCTCTATGTCGCCCCCTTGAGCACGCCATCTCGCGGCGAAGTCAGAACCATCCGGCAAATAACCATTCCTCGGACCAACCCTCGTTTCACCTGGAACGTCAGACTGAGGTCTAAGTTCTTGCGCCGTCTGTCCCGCCATCTCCCTCTCCCAGATAAGTATTCCCAAATCCTATCAGCGCTTCGCCGACTACTTTGCCGTAGTCCACGCCCGCGCCCTTAAATATCTCACCAATCTTCTCTTTGTCACCTTCATCGACGGCCTGTTCCAAGACATCCAACTTATCTTTCGGCAAAGCGTTAAATATCGACAGGTTTATATACTCCACCAGCAGCTTCTTCAAGTCTTCCTTCACTACCCACCGTATCTCCCCCTCAAAACTTTTCAGCCCCTTCGCTTCCATCAGTCCATAGAGAAATTTATCCATAATCTCATCGTCGATCTCTTGCGGCGTCTTGCCCTTCAGAGCCTTTGCGGCCTTTTTGCCATCAATCGTTTCGACTACCTTCGCATCCTCGGCCGGCTTCCCGTCCCTCTCCGCAACATCAACCACCTTCTCCGTATCTTCGGCCGCCTCTGTCGCCTGTCCCAGTGGCTCTATCACCCGCATTCCCGCCGCCGTTTGTGCTTCAGGAGCAGGAGCACTCGTTTCGGGGACATTCGTCTCTGGAACATCCGCCTCTGTCCCCCCAAAAGCATCCACCTGCTGTGTGCCAGCCCCACCCGCCGTCTGCATTCCGTCATTTCCGCCCGTCATTGGTCCATCTCCATCAGCCGACCATATCCCACCTCTTCCATCCGTCGCCACTCCGCCAACACCATCCAGCGCAGACGCGCCTACAATAGTCTGAGGTTGAGCAACCCCACCTTGAACCGGCTCATCCAACCCCTGTCCAGTCTGATCTGTTTGCCTGTTTGCGGATTCGTCGTTGTTCATATTGGTTCTGCTCTCTCTTTGTTTTTATGATAACCTTACCACCTCATGCTAGCATTAACGTTTTCGCATGTCAACCCCATTTTTCATATCACCACATGCATATTGGCACCGGAAAAACTGCGCTAAATGCGCAGCTTTTCTTTGTTTTATATCACATTCGATATTACCTATCTTTTACATTGGTCTCCCCTCCTTTTTTAAATTTTTGTTTTTCGTTTTTTCTTTTGCCAGTTTTCACCGACACAATATATATGATTATTCGTCTTTATTTTACATTTAAGCCGCCTCCTCCTTATTAAGCTCTTGTTCGTCCAAACTGTTCAAATAAGCTAAACGTTTACCAAATTTCTCCCTCTTCAATCGGATCTCACTCAAATCTATCTTTTTGCTCTTCCGCTCTTTTAGGAACATCCCTAAGCCCGAAAGGCCTATCCTAATAGCCTGCACGTCATTTATCTGTTTCCCTGAAGATTCTGGATCTTTTTCTTTCTCTTGCAAAACTCCTTCAGCGACCGCGCCCCCATAAACCGTCTCGTCACCATTACCCAGAAATACAACCGCCGCCTCGGCCTCGGGGTTCACGAAATCTATCTCCTCAAATTTCAGTCCACTACTCGTTTCTGTCGTTTCCGTCTTCATTTTTCTTTTCCTTCCTTTTTCCCGCATACCCTTCGGAAGTTTATTTTGTTTTTGTTTGTTAGATTTTTATTTTTATTATCTAACTGCTACTAATGTTAGCACACTTTGCACAAAAAGTCAATACTATTTATGTTTAGTTTTACAAAAAAGTCAAATTAACAGGGGTATGGCTTATGCTTTTTCTAGCGATATCGTCACAGACTCGCCGTCAATCTTCACGATCTCGTCATATCCATAGTTCTGTCCCACGGTCATCTCGGTCGCCAACACTTCTTCTTTCACCATCTCGCCAAATCCACCCGGTACCCCGCCAGACAAACTCAGTCGGATTCTGTCGTCCACGTTCAGCCCAGCTTTCTTTCGCGCTGCCTGAACAAAGCGCACCAACTCCCGCGCAAATCCCTCATCTCGCAGTTCCTGCGTCAACTCTTTGTTGAGTACAATTTTGTCACCCCCATGCACAACTTTCTTCACATTCACTTCCTCGGCAATAATATTCTCATAAAACTCATCCAGTTTCTCGCCGCCATATCGCAGCTCTGACAGAGGTTGCCGCACCTTTATTTGCTCTTCCGTCTCAGATTTGTTCATGCGCAGCGCCAAGCCTTCCGTAATTATCTCCCGCGCTATAAACATTTTATTCAACACGTCCTCGTCCGTAGCAACATTCGTTGGCCAACTCAACAAGTGTACACTTTCTACGCCCACCATCTTTTGCCACAACTCTTCGGCCAGAAACGGCATAAACGGCGCTAATAGTACAGCCAGTTTCGACAACACACAATGCAAAGTCCCATACGCATCCGCCTTGTCCGCATCGTCCTCACTCTTCCAGAATCGCCGGCGACTCCGCCGCACAAACCAGTTGGACAAATCGTCCACAAACGGCAACACCGGACTCAGCGCATCCGGCAAATTATATGCCTCCATGTTTACAGTTATCTCCGCCTTCAATTGATGCAGTCTTGAAATAATCCAAATATCTAGCGGGTTCTTCAAATTCTTCAAATCCGCAAATTCACCCTTAAACTCCCACCCGTCCACCTCCGCATACATCGTGAAGAAATCATATATATTCCAAATCATATTCAATTTCCTCTGCACATCGCTCACGTCTTTGTCGAGAAGCGCAAAATCCTCACCCGACAGCACCGGGCAGCTCAGCAGCAAGAACCGCAGCGCATCCGCCGAATACTGATCCATCAGCTCATTCGGATCCGTAAAATTTCCGAGAGACTTCGACATCTTTCGCCCGTCACTACCCGCCAACGTCCCTGTCGTAATCACATTACTGTACGCTCGCTCGCCAAAAAGCACCGTATTTAACACATGCATATAATAAAACCACGCCCGCACCTGCCCCACGTACTCCACAATAAAATCCGCCGGATAATTTTTTTCAAACTTTTCTTTATTTTCGAACGGATAATGCAATTGTGCAAACGGCATCGCCGCCGACTCGAACCAACAGTCCAGTACCTTATCCACCCGCCGGAAATGTTCTCCGTCTACGTCGAATTCCACCCCATCCACCCACGGCCGATGATAATCCGGGAGTTCACGCCCCGACAACTCCTTCAGCTCGGCATACGACCCCACCACCTTCACCGTACCTTTATCTCCCTTCCACACCGGCATCGCCGTCGCCCAAAACCGGTCGCGACTCAAATTCCAGTCCGGTGCCTGTTCAATGTTTTTCGCAAACCGCCCATGCTTCAAATGTTCCGGAAACCAATTAATCCCTTCATTCTTTTCCAGCATCAACGCCTTGCTGCCTTGCACATCAAAAAACCACGACGGTATCGCCCTATACATAATCCTCTGTCCCGATCGCGGGTTGAACGGATACTCATGCTCCATGTATTCAATCTTCCAAACTTTCCCCGCCGCCTCCAGGCACTTCGCAATGAATTTATTCGCCGCCCACACCTCTATCCCTCGCTCGTCCGTATCTCGCACCCCCAACTTGCGCAATTCTTCCGCTACCTCCGGCAAATAATATCCATTATCGTCTATCACGTGCCGCACCGGAATCCCTTCTCGCTTCGCCAATGCGAAGTCATCTTCTCCATACGCCGGCGCAATATGCACAATCCCCGTCCCACCCTCGTCCTCCACAAAATCCGCCGCCCACACCCGATGCGCGATTTCGGAACCAACTGAACCATTCTCATCTGTAAAAAGTGGAACATACTCGAGCCCAACCAAGTCACTACCCTTCACGCCTTCACGAACAATCTCTACTTCGTGTCCTTCAAACACTTTTTCCACTCTGCTGCTAGCCACGATAAATATTTCATTACCACCGTCAGTCTTTACTTCTGAATACAAAATATCCGGCCCAACCGCCAGCGCCACATTCCCCGGCAACGTCCACGGCGTAGTCGTCCACGCCAGCAAATAAACCGGCAAGCCAAGCTCGCGAGTTGTAGAACCAATCGATTCTGGCATCAACTCAAATTTCACATACACGCTCGGATCCGTCACCTTCCTATACGCATCATTATCCATCGTCACTTCCGCCTTCGACACCGGCGTCGCAAATGTCGTATCATACATCAGCACCCGCTCACCCTCATAAATTTTCCCCTTCCCGTACAATTCTTTAAACGCCCACCACACACTCTCCATAAAATCCTTATCCATCGTCTTGTACGAGCCCTCGAAATCCACCCACCGCCCTATTCTGTTCACCGTACTCTCCCAAGTCTCCGAGTTCGCCACCATCAAATCCCGCGCCGTCTCAATATATTTTTCCAGCGAAATCGATTCCACCCTATCACCAATCTTCAATTCCAACTCATTCGGATCACCCCCCGCCACCCGCGACACTGTACCCCCCAAATGCTTTTCCGTGAAATTTTCGGCAGGCAACCCATGACAATCCCATCCCCACCTCCGCTCCACACGTTTCCCCCGCATCGTAAAGTACCGCGGCACCGCATCCTTCACGATCGAACTCAGCAGCGTCCCAAAATGCGGATTTCCCGTAATAAACGGCGGCCCGTCATAAAACACATAATCCTCCCCGCCCTTCTCCACCGACTTCTCAAACGTCCGATCTTTCTTCCAAAATTCCACCAACGCCTTCTCGTATTCCACCGCCTTTCGCCTCGTACCATATTTATATTTCATTTTTCCTCCGTTTCCCATATAAACATTTCACCATTGTGCAAATCCGGCATCTTCCTAAAGTCCCCAGCCGGCAGCCCCGCAATCACCGCCCTCATCACTTTTATAGTACCATTATGCGAAACCGCCAAAACATTTCCGCTCAAAGCCCGCAATTTTTCTGCAGCCTGCGCCAACCTCGCATACATATCTTCCTCAGTTTCCGCATCGCTAAATTGACTCGCCAAATCCATCAACGCAAAAGTCTTGCCCCCTTTGCCCATGCCCGTCGCACTCCCAGCATCTCTTTCTGTCAGCTCATTCAGTATCATAACATCTCTCTCTCTAGCCCTAGCTCTTCCACTATAATCTTCGCGGTTTCCAACGCTCGCACTAGCGGCGAACTCACCACGTGGTCAATCTCAAAACCACTTCCCCTTAAAACCGCCGCGGTCTCTCGCGCATCCTCCCGCCCCTTCTCGGTCAAAGGCAAATCCAATCTCGCCCCCATCACCACACCATCCCTGTTGCCCTGCGCCTCCCCATGCCGCACAAAAATAACTTTCATCTTCTCACCCTTCTTTCATCAATCCTCTCCAGCCACTCAAACAACTGCACGAAATAACAAGGCGCATGCGGCACGATCTTCTCTAAGCGCCCGTCAGGATTCGCCACCCACTCCTTCAGGTCCAGTAGCGACACCCACTTCAGCGCCACCACCTCGCCATCGTTAAATCTCAGCTCCGGCTCACCAGTCATTTCGTAGAGAAAAACGTGGCGAAACTCGTCATATCCTTCATCAATGGCGCGATCAGAAAATATCCAGTCCAGCCGCCCAGGATCAAGCTTAATATTGGTCTCTTCATCGGTCTCATTAACCGCCGTCTCAAGTATCGTCTCGCCAGCTTTTATGTGCCCAGCCGCCGAAATATCCCAATAATTCGGCCAGCTCCTCATATCGGCGCTGCGCAATTGCACCAACACCTCAACGTCCCCCTCAGCTCCCCGCCGCCAAATCCAAACATGCGCCGAACCCACAATTTTATCTTGCTCTTTCTGCCCTTCCCTCACCTCGCTGGCCACTTTAGTCTGGCCATTCGACACAAATCTTTGCCAAAGCTCACCTTGCTTCGTCATACCTCCATCTCCTTTCCTAACTTTTCTCTAAAAACCTTCACTATCTCCCCACGCGCCACCCCCTTAGCAAACTCTAGATATTCTTCGTTCGACTTCACGTCACCTCCTCATACTGATCGGGCGACCAAGCCGGCAAGCACGGCAACAGCGCCACGCAATCAGCCTCCCAATAATACGGCTCGTTCGGTTCAATCAAAACCATATCGCCCACGGCAAACTCAACGGACGATCCAGACTTTGCAAAAACAGTGCCAGAGCCAGAAACAATATAAGCGTATTCTTTACACTTAGTATTCATGGCAAAACCCACATCCGGATATCTGCCAGAAATCTCAGTCGTACAAAAGTTGACCTCCGCATCGTCGAAATCATATTCATAGACCGTGCAGCTGGGACTATTACTGTGCTTGGCAGTAGAAGAACGCTTAACAATTCGCATAGCTCAAAGCTCCCTTTCGATCAATCTCAGTAGTCGCGGAAATCTCGTATAGCCCGACTCTGCGTTGAGATGCCCGCCATTTTTTATCAAAATTTGCATGAACGTACTTGGGTTAATTCAAATACCATATTTCACAGTTTCTGAAAATCATTAACATGATGCTCCCGAATCTTTTTAAACACGGAACGACACTGGCGCCATT
>Ga0209755_10003835_pt1 | contig 18380 bp, 19 predicted proteins | sample TergutCo191P1_FD_187301 | JGI IMG/M metagenome (GOLD analysis project Ga0209755, IMG submission 187301) | Cornitermes sp. P1 segment gut microbial communities from Petit-Saut dam, French Guiana - Co191P1 (SPAdes) (version 2) | ecosystem: Host-associated > Arthropoda: Insects > Digestive system...
TATATTTGTGGAAGTATTCGGGCAGCGGAGCGCTTATATCGATGTTAAATTCCTCTTTTATAATAAGCCGGCTTGCGTGGAGGAGCATGCGCTTAAGCCCCGCTTCCTTTTTAAGTTTTTTATTTAATGAAAAATCGCCGTATTTATCGTCGCCAAGAATGGGGTTTCCTTTCATTGCGAGGTGGCGGCGGATTTGATGCATCCTGCCCGTGCCGAGTTCCAGTTCAAGGACGGCAAATTCCCCGCACGGCTCCAAAACATCTGTCTTAATCACCTTATATTTAGTTTTTGATTTTTTTAAGTTTCCTCGTATTTTTAAATCGTCATTTATTACGCCTTCTCTTTTCTTGTAAAGCTCCGAGTCCTTCCCAAAGGAGCAGACGGCAGTATAAATTTTAGCAGCTTTTTTGTCGGCGCCGAAAATCTGCGAAAAACGCGCGGCGGCATCTCGTCCCTTTGCCGCAAGTATGACCCCGGAAGTGTCCTTGTCGAGCCTGTGGACGAGCAGGGCAGGTTTTATAAGCTTATCCAGGGAGTTTTTCACCCCCTCGCCGCCCTGAACGGCAAGCCCTGCGGGTTTATTAACAATTAAAGAATTTTCATCTTCATAGAGAATTTCTATGTTTTTCACTCCGATAATTATAACATGAAGAAGTTATTTGTTCTGCTTTTCATTATTCCGGTTTTTGTCTTCGCCGAGCCCCTGCATTCGCCCACATGGGGTTTTTGCATCGATCTCCCCGAAGGTTATAACTATGTTGACGGGGACGCAAAAGACCGCTTTTCCTTCGCCGGTCCCGAAGGGCTCATGTTTGAGCTTATAGTCTACAAAGACAGATATAATTCCATGCTGGAACTGGCTAACGACGTGAATAAGACCGTTGCCAATAAGGGCGAGGTTGACCTTTTCCAGTACCGTGACAAGCAGGCCGTAATGATCAGGTTAATTTTCGGCGAGCAGGAGGGCTGGGCTCTCGGTGTCGAACTTGATAATATCAGTAATCCTTCAGGACAGCGTCCGATTTTACTTGCCCTTGCCTATGGTCCTGCCAGTAAGAAACAGCTTGATATGTTCAATACCTCGGCTCTGGATTCCATCGCTCCTTCGTTTGCGGATCGATATTATCCGGGACCGATAACCGAATATTGTTTCCCGCGCGGCGAGGCAAAGAAAAAGAATCTTGCGTTAAAGGGGCTGAGCGCCATGATTTACGAAAATGACGCAAAGGCTTCCCAGGAATTAATTGAGCGCGAATTTAAAATCATGGAAGCCTATCTTAATACTGATATGCTGCAGGCATCCTGCATCCGTTACTACAGATTTGTTTTCCGCGATTCTATCGACAGAATTACAGACGCCGCCTCCGCAATTGCGCGTCATCTTGGCGTTGATGCTATAAAAACCGACGCTCAAAAAATGGAGTTTGCGCAGAAGGTTCTGAGCTTTACTCAAGGCTTCAGGTACGAGCGTGATTTAAAAGGCAGTGATTTTATCAATCTTGTAAGCGCCGTAACCGAAGGCAAGGGTGACTGCGACAGTCGTGCAATGCTTTTTGCCGTTATTCTTGCGCACGCCGATATAAAAAGCGGCATGATGCTTTCTCATCATTACAGTCATGCAATGGGTCTTGCCGATATTCCCGGCGCCGGCGCGCGCTTTGACTCGCATCAAACAAAATGGCTCGTTGCCGAAACCACAGCAAAAATTAATATTGGTTTAATTGACCAGCAGCAGAGCAACCCAAATTACTGGTTTGCAATATTGTTTGAGTAGTTGGTTTATAGTGCATGTTTGTGAAAATTTTTGAAATATAAATTGAGGATTAATTTAGAGTAATGGTTAAGTTGATTGAAGTAACATATACAGAAGCTGGTTTAACAAAGGAAAATGTTTATTCATTAATATTTAATGAAATGATAAAATATCCAAATGGAATAGATATAAAAAATATTTATGAAATTATTAATAATAAATTAAAAATAAATTCTCAAATACTTTCTGAACAAGGAAGAGCTACATTAAGAAATTTAATAAATAAGTATGCGGTTTTAGAGGGATTTGTTTTTCCATATGATAATGAAAATCCAGGATGGAGATTAACAAATGAAGGAAGCAAATTAATTGAACAGCAAGGTAAGCAAGAAGAATCAGTTTTCAATATTGAAACCCAAGAAAATGAGACAGAAATTGCAAATACATTAAAAGGAACGTTACTTGAAAAGTATGTTTTAGGTTTATTAAAAGAAATGCATCCTTATTATTCATGGTTTCATCAAGGAATTCAAAAAAATAATGAACGTGGTTTAGATCTAATTGCAAATAAAATTGGAGAGAAAAATTCTGTATATAAATCAATTGGAGTACAAATTAAAAATCATAAAGAAACATCTGCGCCTACGAAAGATGAGTGGTTAAAATTTTTAGCAGGTTGTTTTGTGCGGCATATAGAAGAAGTAATGTTTATTACGACTGGAAAATTAAGTTCAGATCAAAGACGTGAGGCAAGTGAGGCAAAAATAACAGTTATTGAAGGTATTGATGAATTGAATAGAATTGCTAAATTATATAAATATAAGACATACGATGAATATATTAAAGAAAGTGAATAAAAGGTAATGAGTTCTCTTCTCACCCTAAAATCTGAATATCAATTAATTTTTAACAAATAAACCGTTGTTTTTTATTTGACTAATTAAAAAATTAATTTGTAATGGCTGCTTTCTGTTTCTGTGGATCATTCTATGGCAATTTGAGCATAATGGGGTGATGTTTGAAACAGCATCTTTAATTGTTTGGTTTAAATCGTCATCTTGATATTGAAATATAGGTTTTTTATGATGTAGTTCGATAAAACCATCACCAACTTCCATCCCATAAAAATTAGAGAAATTAAAATTACAACAAGAACAATTTAAACCACCATGGTTTTTATAATATTCCAAGGAATAGTCTCTTAATTGTTTTGAACGTGTGTATAATTCCTTTTCAACTATTATTTTTTTTCCTTCTTGAATAATTATATTTTCGTCGAATGACTGTATAGATTTTTTATTTTCTTCACTAGTAATTGTTTTTAAACTATTAACTATGTCAGTATAAGAAAAATCATTTATTAGTAGATAATTTAATATATCTTGATTTTTCCGTAAATAATCTTTTCCTTCAGCTGAAAGAATGAATGTTCCTTCTTTGTATTCTGCATACCCAAAGTATTCAAGAGTCTTATGAGATTTCAAATTCCTTGCCTTTTGAGAAAATTTATCATCAGATCGGTTGTTTAAGATTTCTAAGTCTTCTCCTGATGGTTTCATTATCTCTCTTAATTGCGGTATTAATTCTTCTGTTGTTATACGTCCATTGTTTACTTTCATTAAGAACAATGTTGGTAAAATGAGTTCATTTTCAGTTATTCGATCACTTGCCATATTTTTAACCTTTATAATTGGTTATAAGTAAATGTTCAGTATTTTTATCATTCCTGTTCATAAAACTTACCAGATATGTTTTATCAAAAGATTTTATATGCAGTCCTTTGTTATTATAAAGTTTATTAATAAATTCTGTGTTTTTAATTATTAGCATCCAGTTAGATTTGCATTTTTTTATTAGGTAATTTGATAATCGTTTTTGATCTTCCTTTCCGAATTCATTCTTTGTATATGTGCTGAATTCACTGTCATAGGGAGGATCAAGGAAAATAAAATCATTTGTTAAAGGTTTATGCTTATTAAGAAAATCCTCAAAATCTAGATTTTCTATTGTGGTTGAATTTAAAATATTATATAAAGGTTTTGATTTTAAATAATTTACTTTTTTTTGAATATTTTTTTTATTATATTGCATTCCGCCGTAAGGAGCATTGAATTGTCCTGATGAGTTATATCTAAACATTCCGCCATAGGCAAAATTTCGTATAAAGAAAAATATTGCAGATTTTGTTTGTTCGTCAATATCGAATTTTTTAATGTGATTGTAAATATATCTAAAATGCATGTAAAATGCGCTTTTTAACGCTGTTTCCATATTGTCTAAAATATCATCATTTGATAACGGATTTTTCTTGCTTTCAATTTGTTTCATCCTTGAAATTTTTCGAACTAAATTCTTTTGTAATTCAGTTAGAAAATTAGCTGTATCAAAATTAAAGTTATCGGAGAACATGCCGTTAAATTGCTTCGAATTATCAAAAATAAATGCAAGTAATACCTTTTCTGTTTTTTCTTCGTTGACTTTATTTGTTGAAAAATATTTGTATGTTCTTAAAAAAAAAGATTTATTTTTAATTATAACATTGCTTAGCAAATTCCAGTTATGTATTATTTCTTCTATTGCATCAAAAAACAAGGCTCTGCTTTTATTTGAAATATTTTCATATAAGGAAATTAACTCTGTAGATTTATCATTTATAAAATATTTATTAGCCGATATTGCGGTATATACTGCTCCTCCTCCGACAAATGGCTCATAATATTTATTAATTTTACAAGGCAAGTCAGGAATAATATATTTTAATTCCCTTTCTTTTCCCCCAGGCCATTTAAGTATAGGAGAAAGCTTTTTTTGTGTTTCTACCATAAAGGAAAGTCTAACATACTGTGTCATATTGTCAAGCTCTGTTTCTCAAAGCACAGTAATGTTAACCCTTTGTAAGTAATTCGTAAACTTCTTGTTCTGTCTGCGCTTTTAAAAGAGAGTCGCGCAGTTCATGATTTTTTAAACGTGTGCTGAACCAGGAAAGTGTTTGCAAATAATAAGCGTGCTGGTTGTGGGCGGCGGCAATCATAAAAACAAGGCGGACAGGCTCATCATCCAAGGGGTGAAAATCGACAATGTTTGTGCGGCTTATGCCAACGGATACGACAAGGTCTGTTACAGATGAAAGACGCACGTGAGGGATGGCTATTCCGCAGCCGATTGCCGTACTCATCAATTCTTCGCGTTTAAGGATTTCTGTGGAAAGTTCCTGCCTGTTTTTTATCTGGGGAGCGGCAGCGAGATTATCGGCAAGGGCAAGAAGCGTGTCCCTTTTGCTCGAATGATTTAAAAAAAGTACGCGATGAACGGACATAATGGCTTCGGCGTTTACAGGGGTTATCTGCGGATTCAAACCGGTTGATACAAGCTTATCGTTAACCCATTTATCGATTTCTGATCTTTTAAAACGCCAGGCAGCTCTGATTTTGCCTGCCGGGATTTCCCCTTTTTGAGCGCAATCGTAGATTGTGCGTTCCGAAACCCTGAGGTATTTCGCAACCTCTTCAAGGGTAAGTATATCATCATCTGCCATATGCCAATTATCGCACTATTTAGCAACAAATGTCAACATATTCTAAGCAATGGTAGCTGTTGACATTTAAGGTGACAATCACAGCGACTGTTACTTTTTAAGCTCGTGCAGAGAATCAAGAGGTAAAAGCTCCCCAACGGTAGTATCCACGGTCTTTTCGCCGCTTCCGGCAAAACGGACAGGCGCTTCCGGTCCCATAAACTCGCCCATAACCTGACGGCAGGCGCCGCAGGGGCCGACCGGCTCAACCGAGTCAGGTGTGGAGATGGCAAGCGCGCTGAATTTCAAAAGCCCTCTGCCGACCGCCGAACAAATGGTGTTTCTCTCGGCGCAGACAGTCAGACCATAGGAGCGGTTTTCCACGTTAACGCCTGTTACAATTGTGCCATCTTCGCAAAGCAGAGCCGCTCCAACTCTGAAATGCGAGTAAGGCGCATAGGCTTTTAACGCGGCAGTCTGCGCTTCCTTAAACAACGAATCCAATTTATTTTTATCAATCATACTTGCCTCCGTCTCTTAATTTAATATATAATAACTCAAATAGGCAGGGGAGGAGTAGTGGCTCAAAAAAAAAGACGATTAAAAGTCGTTGTAATTGTATTGATTTTTGTTGTTTATTTTTTTATTGCCGCGCGCCCGGTTCCAAAAGAAACAGTGCTTGCTTCCCGCTGGATAAGTTCTTTACCGGAAAATTCTTTATTTGATAACGCTGATGCTAACGACTCTCCTCAGGTTTTATCGGGGTTGCTTGTTCCCTTTACGCTCAGTAACAGATTTGGATATGTCGATTCCCTGGGGCAATTCGCCATAGAAAAACCAAAAAATTCCGATATTTACCTCAGCAAAAATATGTGGACAGAGTACGGGGCAGAACCCGAAAGAATTATCATTAATAATATTGTTAACGAAACTCAAACACTTATAAATAACGCAAGAGGGTACCCCATTCTTCTGGATAACAGAATTTTTATTTTAGGCAGCGAGCAAAATTCTTTATCTGAATTTGATGCCGCGGGAAATTTAAAATGGATTTATGAATTTGGCGCTCCGCTTACCGCGATTGACGCGGCATCCGGGCTTGTATTAACAGGTTCGCTTGACGGCGTTGTGGAACTTTTTAATTCTGACGGAGATCGTATTTTTTATTTTGAACCGACAGGCTCGCGTTTTTCTGTAATACTAGGCTGCGCGATTTCCCGTAACGGTTCATATATTGGCATTATATGCGGAATTGATCAGCAGAGATTCTTGTTATTTGAAAGATTTGGCATGTCAGGCGGTGAATACAGGATTGTTTACCATGAATTTCTGGAAACAGGGTTTAGGCGGCCGGTGCGTATTTTATTTTTAGATGATGACCGCCGGGTTATTTTTGAGCGCGAAAACGGAATTGGCTGTTACAGCATAAAATCCAAAAGTATAAAATCCAGACGCAGTATATTTATTCCGCTGGAAGGCGAAATAACAGCTATAGACGAATTAGGTGACAATAGTTTTTTCTTTCTTGTAACATCCAGTCCGTTTAATAATAATGATAAAAAACTTATCGGCATTAAATTTCCGCCGGAAAAATTATTCGGGCTTACAAGAAACGCCGCAAAGGACGCTGTTTTTATGAAGGCGCCTTTTAAAAGCGATGACGCTTTTCTTTACAGAAGCAAATCGGGTTCTCAATCCGAAAGCACTATTATTGCAGGCGGCGGAACCGTGTTAATTTCCTTTAATTTGGAGGAAAAATAAAATGAAAAAATATTTTATGCGCATAACGGCTGTTGTTTTTATTGTAATTATATCTATTGCGAGTTCCGCTGCCATGAGCTGGCCTTCCGAGGATGCGTCTCTGCTTCGCAATTTCGGCGCGAATGACAGAGGCTCTCCTGTTTTAGGAATGGTTTTTGGCGGAGGAACAGAAGTGCTTGCCGCTGAAACAGGGGAAGTAATTTTTACGCGTAAAAAAAATGATCCGGCATCCCGGCTTCCTTCTCCGCTTGGCGCGTGGACAGCGGTAGATCACAGCGATGGATTAATTAGCATATACAGCCGTTATGCCGAAGCTACAACAGGTTCTCATGTAGAAAAACAGCGTCCCATTGCCATATGCGGCGCTTCCGGCTGGTCAAACCGCGAAGGCTTTTATTTTATGCTTTTTGACAGACGCGACAGACGCTGGATAAATCCCGCGATGATCATTACTCCTGTACAGGAAACGAGAGCGCCGCAAATTTTTTCTGTAGATTTAGTGAATGCTCAGGGGCAGATAATGCAATCTCGTAATTTAAACCAGGGGCGTTATACTATAATTGTAAACGCCGCTGGCGGAACGCGAATGAGCGGCGGCATTCCTTCCATACCTTACGCCCCGCAAAGAATCGTATGTTCCATTAACGGCGCTGAAGTAGGCGCGTTAAATTTTGAAGCGATTTCCGCAAGAGACGGCGTTTCGCTTGTTTTTCGCAATGGATTAGTTTCGGCAAAGCAGATTTATTATCATTATCCGGCGTATGAAGCGGCCGAAGTCTTTCTGACCCGCGGACAGGTAACTTTGGAAGTAATCGTGCAGGATATAACCGGAGCTTCACGTAACGTAGTAAACCGCCTTACAGTTAATTAATGAAAACTTTTTCGATGCCTGTAGACGCCGCTAAAGGCGATATTGTACCATGCGCGCTTTGCGGCTCGGAAGATATTTTCATACCTGCTCTTGAATGTGAAGGGTTTTCTTTTGTAAGATGCAAAAAGTGCGGTCTTGTTCAAATGAACCCCCGATTAAACATGGAAGATATAATTTCGCGTTACAGCAGCACCTACGGCAAAGATTATCTTTCCTATGAATTGGCTAACGAAGAATCATTTCTTAAGCTTCAGCAGCTTGCGTTAAAAGACGCCGGCTTTGCGCAGTTTGAAAAAAAACTTTTTAATAGTTTACGGGGCACGCAGAATAAAATGCCGTCTATTATAGATATTGGCTGCGCCACAGGAGCGCTGATAAATTGTCTGCGCGAAAAAAAGTGGCAGGTGACAGGAGTGGAAATTTCGCCCTGTGCCGAATATGCCCGCAATGAACGGGGATTGGATGTGCGTTCCATTCCTCTGGAAGAAAATAATTTCCCGGATTCTCATTTTGACGCGCTCCTTGCTTCCCATCTAATAGAACACCTTAATAATCCTATGTCATTTTTAAAAGAAACATACAGGGTGCTAAAGCCGAATGGACGCGTTTTTATTACAACGCCAAATATTAACAGTTTCCAGGCTCGTATTTTTAAAGAGCGATGGAGGTCAGCGATATTTGATCATCTTTATTTATTTTCTGATCGTACATTAGTAAAAATGCTAAAGATTGCCGGATTTAAAATAAAGAGCATTCACACATGGGGAGGGCTTGCCGCAGGCGCTGCTTCGCCGTGGTTAAAAAAATCCGTGGATTTTCTCGCTAAACGCTTTAATTGCGGGGACGTGATGATTGTAAACGCAGTAAAGGAATAGCAAACTGTGTGTTCTCGTGCGAAAGCGCGCGCTCGGGCAGGACAATGTCTCCTACCGCCAAGGGAATTATTCGCACTTTTACCGCTATGCCGTTTGCTCTTTCCGCGGCACTTATATCAAGAGCAGTTAAAATTATACCCACGGGAACAGGCGGCGTAAAAAATGCGGAACCTGGCTGCTGCGAATACCAGCCTCTTGCGCGAAGGGTTAGTATGATCTGCTCGCCCGCTCTTATGCGTCCCTGCGGCGGCACCCCTTCCCAATACATTGTAATATTTATTAATTCAATTTCTTGCGCATCATCTTCTGTAATAGATCCGGGGTTTAATAAAGGGTAATTCTGTGCATATGCCGCCGTTAAATTTAGAATAATAAATATTAAAATAAGAAAGGCTCTATTCATGCTAGTAATCCGATCCTGTATAAGTTTCTTCAGGCGCCCATTCGCGGCTCTTCCATACCTTTTGTTCTTCCTGTTTTAGAAAATTAAAAAGTATTTCCCTTTGTTCTTCCTGCGCCTCAGATCTATTTTCTGTTTTTGCTTCCATGGAAATTGATAAAAGGCTTAATTCCAAATTTCGCTTCGCGTCTATTCTGCCGGGAGCGGCTCTTAGAGCTTCTTTAAAGTAATTCGCCGCCGCGTTATAATCGCCTTCTTCAAAAAGAATAACTCCGGAATTGTAGCTGTTTCTGTATCTGAGTTCACGATGTTCCGTGTCAGAATATTTTTCCAGCATTTTTTGGGATTCTTTGTATCGATCTAAAGCCGCGTTTCCTTCGTCTAAAAGATAAAAAGTAAGCCCAAGCCCGTACTCGGCATAGGGAGAAGCGTCTTCGTGTTTTTGCGCTTCCAGGTATTTTATAAGCGCTTCATCATAACGCGCGCGTGAGTTTAGGTAGTTCGCTTCCATTAAAATAAGTTTTCCTTCTGAACACGATGTGAACATCATTAAAATGAGCGAAGTAAAAATTACCGTTTTCTTTATAAAACCAAACTGGCGCGTTACAAATTTTGACGCTGCGTAAGAAAGCAGCGCCAGTATTATAAAAAGAGAACGGCGTTGTTTAGGCACTTTTTTATTGTTTTTCATTTCCATTTCGTATGAAAGAGACATAAGATGCGAAGAGAGTTCGGAAGCGGCGTCATTTTTACTGCCATCGATATATATGCCGTCTGTTCTTTCGGCTGCGTATCGCATAACAGCGGCGTCTCTGCGGCTAATCTCAAACTCGGCATCGGATGTATTTTGAATCTGTATATGTCTGCCTTCATCGCTGCCAAGAGCGATTGTGTTTATAATAATTCCTTCTTTTACACAGCGATTAACAGCGTTTCTTATTATGCCGGAATGAGACTCGCCATCGGAAATAAGTATAATAACTTTTCGCGCTGGAGACGCGCTTTGGAAAGCGTCAGCGGCGGCTTCTAAAAGAGATTCAAGGTTAGTGCTTCTGCCTGTCATGCTTGAGCCGTCTATCGATTCTAAAAAGACAAACGCCGCTTCACTGTCATAGGTTAAAGGGACGGCAAGGTAGCCCTTGCCCCGGCCGATTGCCGCGGCGTAACGCGCTCCGGGGACAGATCTAATGCAATCCCTCGCGATTAAAAGCCCGCGCTCAAGACGTGTCTGGCTCACAGGCATTGCGACCGTAGTTTCTTGCGCATCACTTATATCCATGCTTCGTGAGACATCAATTGCGAAAACAGCGTCAAGCCCGCGCCTGTATTCAGACGCGACGTATCCCAATCCCCACTTAGGACCAATGAGCGCAATTATGGCAAATATTATAAATAGAACAAATAATAAATTAGAAGCCAATAATTTTCCTTTTAAAGTTTTTTCTAATGTCATATCAATGCCCTCAGTATAAATCGTCTGATAATATTCGCTGTTAAAATAAAAATGACAGCGGCAAGCAGAATTTGGAAGGAAATCGGGCTTCTCCTGTTTATAACTCTGCTTCTTTGTATTGTTATTTCCGAGTCGTCTAATTGTGAAAACGCCGCTGTAAAGGCTTCCGCGCTGGGCGCTGCGATAAATGTGCCGTTCCCCGAAGCGGTAAGGCGCCTAAGGCTTTCTATATCGTAACGCGAATCAAAAATTCCTGTGCGCCGTATTCTTGTATACGGATCCGTGTAATCGATAGGCACTTCGCCTGCCGTACCTAGCGCGATAAGCCAAAACGAAACGCCAATTTCGAGTAACAAGCCTGCGGCTGTTTCCGGGTGTATCGCGCCAGCGTTGTTTTCGCCGTCGGTAATTAAAACGGCAACTTTGCGTTTAGCGTTGGATTTATCAAGATGATAAGCGGCTACCGCGATTCCCATTCCCAAAGCTGTGCCGTCTCCAAGTTCTCCAACGCGAAGCTGTTCAAGACGCAGATCTAATGCTTCTCTGTCAGCGGTCGGCGGCAAAAGAAGCGCAGCGTCTTCTCCTACCGCTACAAGACCTATGCTGTCCGATGGACGCTTGTGCGCGAACTCGGTAAGCATTGTTCTTCCAACACTGAATCGATCTTTTCCGTCCATATCCAAAGCTGCCATGCTCGGGCTTACATCTAAAATAAAAATAATGTCAGCGCCGCGGTTGATCCATACTGTTTCTGAAGTCTTTATCGCAGGGCCTGCCGCGCAGAAAAATAATAAAAAGATGCCTGTGTATTCTAAAAATTTTAAAAACCTTACAAGTCCGTTAATCTGCGTGGTTTTAAACGGAATTCCTCCGGGCGCGCCAAGAGGAATAGACGCGACAAAGGGATTCTTAAGGCGCGAAAAAATAAACGCGCAAATTGGGATTATTATAAAAGCGGACAAAGCGATAAAGGGATTGTCAAAACTGATGTTCATTTTGCTTTCTCCTCTTTTCTTTTTGCTTCTAAAAATTCTTTTAATTCATCAAGTAATTTTCCTATATTGCCCGAATCGATATGGGTTCCGGAAAAACGTAATTTATCGCATCTGCCAAAAAATTCTCCAAAGAAAATACTTTCCTTAGGTTCCGGCATAAATTCGCGCGTAAAATCGCGAGCTGTCATGGAACGGCAGTTTTTCCCGGTAAGTATGGAAAGAAATTCTCTGAATTCAAATGAAAGAGTATCAAGAATGATTCGTTTGTCCGCGCCCTTGGCTAGAGCTCTCGCGAGCCGTTTTTCTGTGTTATACATACCTGCGTATAGCCTGTATCGTTTCCATCTTTCGCGCAGATCTTTTAAAACAACGCGGCCTTTAAAAATAAACCAGATTGCCAAGAGAATTATGATAACAATGGCTGTTAATGATCCATAAAGCATTAGCGCTGTCCCCGGCATAGCCAAAACAGAAGCCGCTCCGGATAAAAGCCGCGCCTTGCCAGCGGGATTAGCGGCTTCAGCTTCCAGCAATGAGTTAACTTTTACACTCAGCCCGGTAAAATATTCTCCTCCAATTTCGATAAGAGGCAATTCAATTTCGCCCGGAGTAAACGCGGAAAACTCGATTAATAATCTGCTTCCTGCGGTTCTTTTTTCAAGTGTAATTTTATAAATATCCAGGCTTTCATGTGAAGGAAAAATACTTTCATTAGAAAGGTATTCTCTCTTTGTGAGGATTATATCCGGGTTATTCTGAGCGGCAGCCGGCAGAGGCACTACAAGGGTTGCCGGATCGCCGACAAATATTTGCTTTGGAACCAGGTAGGGAGAATTTTGAGCAAATAAGGAATAAGAAATAATAAATAAGAGGTAAAAAAGGAAGCGATTTCTCATAACTTCTTCCGGTGTTTGATCTGCCCTATGCTGCGGCTGCCGAAAAATTTAATTAGAGCCGAAGGCGCGTCCGCTTCTGTAGATAAATCCAAAAATGCGGCTCCGCTTTTTTTACACATCGCTTCCCAGCGGTTAGTGCGATCTTCGTGCCAGAGCGTCCATCCCTCTTTAAAAGAATTTAAACCCGCGGGCGCGTCTATGCGTATTCCTGTTTCCGGGTCTTCAAGTGTGATAAGCCCGGAGTACGGTAATTGGGTGGAGCCGCAAAGACGTATCGCAAGGCAATCATGTTTTCTGCAAAGGTAACCCATTTCCTGTTCCCAATTGTTGCTATAAAAATCAGATAACACAACAACAAGGGATCTTTTCTTAAGGAGCCTTTGAGCTCCTGTTAAAGCGCAGGCAATGTCGCTTCCTTTTTGCGACCTTCGCGATTCATATTTATTCTGGTAACGAAGAGCCGCCATTACAATCGACATAATGTGTTTTCTTCCTTTGCGCGGCGAATACACTTTTTCTATTTCTTTGTCAAATAAAAACGCGCCTACCTGCTGTCCTGTGTGTTCAGCGGAGAATGCTATTAACGCCGCTGACGTTAATGCCTGTTCGTAAGGGCTTAAACCCTGCTTTGCTATAGGAGAACGATGCATTGAAGGGCTTATATCTAATAAAATTAAAATCGTCAGTTCACGTTCTTCGCGGTACATTTTTACAAATGGGTAACCAAAACGCGCGCTTGCGTTCCAATCTATAGATCTTATATCGTCTCCGGGTTCGTAATGACGCGCTTCGTCAAATTCCATACCCTGTCCTTTAAAGATAGATCTGAAATTTCCCGCAAGCATTTCTTCGGCAAGACCGGATGAGATAATCGGAAGATTGATTATATTTCTAAGTAAATCACTGGTTTCCATAATAAGGGAAAACTCCTTATGGAACCGGTACGTGACTTAAAATTCTGCCAATAACCGCATCCGCATCCATACCTTCCGCTTCCGCTTCGTATGAAAGCACTATTCTGTGCCGTAAAACAGGAAGCGCTGCTGTTTTAACGTCTTCCGGGCTTACAAAATTGCGTCCCTCAAACATTGCCAATATGCGGCAGCAGCGATACAGCGCGATTGAAGCTCTTGGAGACGCTCCGAATGACACATAACGATACACGCTGTCTTTTGTTTTTTCCGATACAGGACGCGTCGCGGTTACTATCGATACTATGTATCTACTAATTCCTTCATCTATATGAATAGAATCCGCGGTTTTGCGCAGGAATAAAAGTTTTTCCATATTTAAAACAGGCGATAAAGCCGCGCCCATGCTGTTTGAACCGGAAATCATGGACGGAGAATTTTTTACTATATTGAGTTCTTCGTCGGGTGCGGGATAACTTATTAAAAGTTTCATTAAAAAGCGATCGAGTTCAGCTTCCGGAAGATTATAAGTTCCTTCGTGCTCAATCGGATTTTCTGTGGCAAGAACAAAGAAGGGGTCGGGCAGGGGATAACTTGTTTCACCTATCGTTACCTGTTTTTCTTCCATTGCTTCCAGTAATGCCGATTGCACCTTAGCGGGAGCGCGGTTAATTTCGTCCGCGAGAATTACATTCGCGAAAATTGGACCCTTGCGCACAGAAAAGTTTGAGTTTGCGTGCTCCCAAATCATGGTACCTGTTAAATCCGCGGGTAAAAGATCGGGGGTAAATTGAATGCGTTTAAATTCCAATCCGATAATTTCCGCGAGACTTTTTACAGCCAATGTTTTCGCAAGACCCGGCACGCCTTCCAGTAAGATATGCCCGCCCGCGACAAGAGAAGAAAGAAGCCCGTCTATCATTTCTTTTTGACCTTCTATACGCTTTGCCATTTCTTTCCTGCATTGGGAAATCATAGCGGCGCTTTGGTCAAGTTCTTCTTTTTGTACCATTTAATTCCTAATAATCATCGTCCATATCGGTTCTGACGTTTGGTATATTGCCGGATCTGGTTAATCCATCTAAAAATTCTCTGTCAAACAGGGCTGCTAATTCCGCAGCCTGCGCTCTTGTAAAATACATAGGCATTATAGGGCTGGTTCTGTTGTTGTCTCTTGAAATTTCGTCTATATACTCTGCCGAAAGTTGTCTAATTAAAAAATACGGCGCTTTATCTACAAATGCGTAGCCTAACTCAATATTCATGCCCCCTCTGGCGCGTATTGTGTATTGAAACTGCTGCCAAATTAAATACCCCTGTACCAGACCGTATTTTCGGCTCGATTTCTTGTTTCTTTCGTCCAATACACGCGCGTCGTAATCTTCGTTGTACTTTTTAAGCGCATCTATAAAGTCTATCCGGCCTCTGCCGCTCCAGCATTGATGGAAAGTTGTGAAGTCAGGTCTAAATCTTAGTACAACAGCGTCTTCCTGAGGGAAATAAAACACAGGAACGCTTATTTTTCTGAGTTTTCCCCCTATTCCCAAAGTCGTATTTATTTGTACTTCAACTTCCCCAATTGGGAACCTTGGAGAGTCCCAGTGAACCGTAAATTCATCAACTTTTTTCTTTTTTCCTGTAGATTGACACGAGATAAGTACCGAAACTACTAAAAGTATAGTTAAAACGGTCATTAAAAACGTTAAGGAAGCCTTTATAATAAGGTTTTTCTTCATGATACAATACTATGGAAAACAAGGATAATAGTCAAGATGGGGTTTATCTGTATAAAAACCTAAAAAAACGCGGTTTTTTGTCAGAATTCATCGCTTTTTGCATGTTTTATTTATATGAAAAATTACCGAGATATAAAAAAAAACTTGACAGATTGGTTTTTCACGTGATATATACTTATATTATAGTAAAGGTTTCGCTTAATTTAAAGGTGCGTTTACTTAGAGCACCTTACTTGGGCGCAGCCATTGCGTATAAAGAGGGAGAAAAATGGTCGTTGACTGTTACCTTTAACGCAATTATTTATTAGGGGGGAGATTTTATGAAAAAACTGATTATGATTTCAGTTATTTTCGCGCTTGTTGCGGGAGCGGCGTTTGCGGAAGCGACACTTGGCGGACAGTTGATGATTGGTACAACAATACTTCAAGGTAATAGTGAAGCTGACGACATTTTAATGGGTCCCAGTCAGGCTCATGAGGCAAAAATGTCCGCGACTTTTGGCGACAGTAAGGGCGGCGGAAAACTTGTTTTTCTAACAGGTGGCAGCGATACAGCTTATGGAGGCGCTAACTTTACAACCAATTTTAAAGCTTGGGGTTTCCTGTACTGGAGACCGGTTACTCAGTTTAGAATGCAGGTTGGAAGAAATGATGATGGTGATTTTGGTACTGCGCAAATTTCCGGCTGGGGTTTCACAGGTGAAGCGAAAAACTCAGTAGGCGCTTTCAGCGATTACCAGTTCTGGGGCGTTGGGAATACACATTACCCCTTGTGGCCGTGGCAGAGCGCATTAACAAGAAAAGGTAATGCGTGGTTTCCAGGCACAGGCGATTTATGGAATATAAATTTCTCCATCTTTCCTGTAGATCTGGTGCAAATTAATTTTATTCTCCCAATCGGAAGCGGTCTTGCTGACAATGGTGACGGACAAACGCAAGAAGTGCAGAGCCAGCTTGCAGACTTCATGTTAAATGCCGCAATTACACTTGAGGATATTGGCAAATTAAACTTGTCATTTGTCGGTAAGGGCGGTCTTGGTAAAGATAAAGAAAAGGTAGCAAGTGTTGGTAACCTTTATGCTTCATTCTTCCTTAACGCGATCGACTTGATTGATATGGAACTTGGTTTAAATTATGGTCTTCCGTGGAAAGACGCCGCGGATCTTGAAAGTGACGGCTTTCTTGGCGTAGGCTTTGGTTTAAGATTTGATACCGGAGAGGCTTTCAGTGTTAAATTCCGCGCAAACGCGAGACTTGCAGGAAAAGAAAAAGATGCGGATTTGCCAACATTAATTCATGCTAATATTCTTCCCTGTTACAAGATCAACAACAATCTTTGGTTCTTCTTCTACGCCGGTTTAAGCGCGGAAATGATTCCTGAAACACCGTCATTGGATGCATATACCAGAATCGGTTGGTTTATTAACCCCTATATCTGGGTACGCGCTTCTGAAGGCTTAAGATTCTGGGCAGGTCTCCAGGTTATTCAAATGGGAATTAATGATGAATCTGATAATCAAGCTATTCAATGGAAAGTACCTTTTGGATTTAATTTCTACTTCTAAGATTACTTAGAGAATTTAATAAATCTGACCGCTTTAAAGTGGTCAGATTTTTTTTAAGCAAATTATTAAAAGGATTTTTATTATTATATTCAATTTCTTATTTTGTTTTTGAGTTCCTATATAATTTTAATATTATTTACTTTGACTCCATTCTAATTGAAATTTTACTGGAATTTATGTAATTTAGATGATGATTATTGTAAACATATATATTTTATCTTTTTTTTAAAACAATTTAAAATTTTCATAAAGTGATAATATTTTTATTTTAATATTATAAAAATAGTAGTCTCGTTTTTATATATTAAAAAGTCGTCTGATCATTTTTAACAATCAAACGACTTTTTATTTATATTAACAACAAATTAGAAATAGAAGTTAAATCCGAATGGCACTCTCCAATGAATAGGTTGAGGCTCAGCAGACTTATCATTAATTTCCATTTGATGAATCATTACACCAGACCAGAATCTTAAGCCTTCAGAAGCGCGTACCCAGATATAGGGGTTAATAAACCAACCGATTCTGGTATATGCATCCAATGACGGTGCTTCAGGAAGCATTTCCGCGCTTAAACCGGCGTAGAAGAAGAACATAAGATTGTTGTTGATCTTGTAACAGGGAAGAATATTAGCATAAATTTGAGTTGGCATATCCGCACCTTTTTCCTTTCCTGCAAGTCTCGCGTTTGCGCGGAATTTAACACTGAAAGCCTCTCCGGTATCAAATCTTAAACCAAAGCCTACGCCAAGATAGCCGTCACTTTCAAGATCCGCGGCGTCTTTCCATGGAAGACCATAATTTAAACCAAGTTCCATATCAATCAAGTCGATCGCGTTAAGGAAGAATGAAGCATAAAGGTTACCAACACTTGCTACCTTTTCTTTATCTTTACCAAGACCGCCCTTACCGACAAATGACAAGTTTAATTTGCCAATATCCTCAAGTGTAATCGCGGCATTAAACTGGAAGTCTGCAAGTTGGGTCTGCACTTCTTGTGCATTGCCATCAGTAGCGTCAGCAAGCTGACCTCCGATTGGGAGAACAAAATTAATTTGCACCAGATCTACAGGAAAAATGGAGAAATTTATATTCATTAGATCGCCAGTGCCTGGATAGAACGCGCCTCCCTTCCTGGATAATCCGCTTTGCCAAGGATACAACATCCAATGATAATTAGTACCGGGAGAGCTGCCCCAGTACATATAGTCGCTAAAAGCGCCTACTGAGTTTTTCGCTTCACCTGTGAAACCCCAACCGGAAATTTGCGCTGCGCCAAATTCACCATCATCATTTCTTCCAACCTGCATTCTAAACTGAGTAACCGGTCTCCAGTATAGGAAACCCCAAGCTTTAAAATTGGTTGTAAAGTTAGCGCCTCCATAAGGTGTATCGCTGCCACCTGTTGAAAAAACAAGTTTTCCGCCGCCCTTACTGTCGCCAAAAGTCGCGGACATTTTTGCCTCATGAGCCTGACTGGGACCCATTAAAATGTCATCAGCTTCACTATTACCTGAAAGTAGTGTTGTACCAATCATCAACTGTCCGCCAAGTGTCGCTTCCGCAAACGCCGCTCCCGCAACAAGCGCGAAAATAACTGAAATCATAATCAGTTTTTTCATAAAATCTCCCCCCTAATAAATAATTGCG
>Ga0209755_10003837_pt1 | contig 18377 bp, 22 predicted proteins | sample TergutCo191P1_FD_187301 | JGI IMG/M metagenome (GOLD analysis project Ga0209755, IMG submission 187301) | Cornitermes sp. P1 segment gut microbial communities from Petit-Saut dam, French Guiana - Co191P1 (SPAdes) (version 2) | ecosystem: Host-associated > Arthropoda: Insects > Digestive system...
AACTGCCATTCATAAGCTTTTAGATAATTTAAACCTTAAAGGCCACACATTAACAAGCGATGCCATAGCAACACAAAAAGACATAGTAGTAAAAATACGCCAAAGACAAGCTAACTATGTTTTAGCTTTGAAAGCCAACCAAAAAACCTTGTACACAGATGTTAGCCTGTGTTTTGCGGACCCTGCATTTTTAACTACCAAAACCACGTACTTTAAAACCACACAGAAAGCAAGAGGCAACATGGAGTTGCGTGAGTATTGGCAATCAAGGGATCTCTCCTGTTTATCTACTCGGGATAATTGGATGGATCTTAAGTCTATTGTTATGACAAAAAATACCACAACAAAAACCTGATGGCACTACATCGGTGCGATCGCGGTATTTTATTAGAGTTTGCCTTTAGATGTTAAAGAGATTGCTCGTGTTATTTGTGGTCATTGGTTGGTAGAGTTGGCTCATTGGCATTTGGATGTTACTTTTGGGGAGGATGCTAATCGTACTTTGGATAGGATGGCGGCGTTTAATTTGAATATTTTACGAAAGTTGGTGTTAAACTTTTTGAAAATAATGGATCTTTCAGAGTTCAAAGGCCCTGTTAGCTTAAAAACAAGGCGCTTCATAACTGGCTGTAACCCTATAAAATACTTGCAACAACTCTTAACACTATAAACTCTTCTTGTAACGTCAAGTTATCTCTTGAAGTCACATGGAAAAAAAGCGTTCATGCGTTTGACGTGCTCAAACGGATAAGAAAATCACGTACCAAAGATATGCCGATGATTTCCTTTTGGGAATAAACGGTAGCCATGAAGACTGTTTGTGGATTAAGAATCGTCTCTCTGATTTTATTAGCTCATCTCTAAGGATGGAGCTAAACATGGAGAAGACTCTTATAACACACAGTAACCAGTATGTACGATTTTTGGGCTATGATATACGGGTACGTAGAGACAGCAAAATAAAGCCAATAAGAGGAATAAATCGTTGCACTAAGCGAACTTTGCTAAGTACAGTGGATTTGAGTGTTCCTTTTGAGGATAAGATACAAAAATTCATCATAGACAACGGAATTGCGAAAATTAGGAATGGCATACTTGAACCTGTTCATAGACCTGTTCTATTGAACTGCACGGACTTGGAGATTATATCTATCTATAATGCGGAATTGCGAGGTATCTGTAATTACTATGGTTTAGCGAGTGATTTCTATAAATTGAGTTACTTTGGGTATCTAATGGAGTACAGTTGTTTGAAGACGTTTGCGAACAAGTACAAATGTCATGTTAGTGGTGTTCTGCGGAAATTCAGAGAGGGCAAGGGACGTTGGGGTGTTTTTTACGATTCAAAAGCTGGTAGAAGATATATGTATTTTGCGAAGTATTCAGATGGAAAAAAAGCCAAGCGTCCTGTTGATTTGATGTTTGATGCTGCTAAGGCGTATGGATATACGAGGACGACTTTTGAGGGTCGGTTGAAGGCTAAAAGTTGTGAATTATGTGGCACTACTGGGAGTAGTCGTTATGAGCTTCATCACGTGAACAAGGTGAAGAATCTTAAGGGAAAGAATCCTTGGGAGCGTGCTATGATAGCAAAGAGGCGTAAAACTCTGGCTGTTTGTTGGGAGTGTCATTACGAGATTCATGATAGGCGAGTTTTAGTTGATCGAGCAGCAATGGAGAGCCGGATACTTGGGAACAGGTAAGTCCGGTTCGGGGAGGGGTCTGTGTAAACCTGTTATAGAAATGTAACAAGGCGACACTTACCTACTCTACTACTTCGCATCTGATGAATATTTCATATTCTACGACTCCGATCCTAACACCAAACTCTACACCATCAACGAAATCAAAGAACAACTAAACGACCCCCGACTAGACGAAAGCACTACTTAGTTTGCTAAGTCTGTCTTAAAAACGGTGGGTAAGTTGACGCACTTGCCCTCTCTCTATATAATATTTTTATATTTTTTTTAATTGTTGACTTATTTGTAAGTTGACTTACAAGTCCCGCCGTCTGTGACAGTCAAAGTTTAAAATAATTGGAAACACATCATCTCATAATCTTTATCCAAGTAGGCCTTGACCTTTTTAAAACCATATTTACTATAAAAAGCCGTTCTATGTCCCTTCAACGTAACTAACGCCGCAAAACGACAACCAAGTTCAGTATTAGCTTTCTCCACAGCAAACTCTAAACAATACCTGAGAAGAAAAGTACCAATACCCTTCTTTCGCTCAGTATTATCAACCGCCAACCGCCCAAGCCACAAAGCAGGATAATTAACTTTCTCATAATTATCAAGCCTTAACCCAGTTTGACCCTTTCTAACTGCACTCATTGCTAAGGTAACAAAACCAACAAGTTTATCACGTCTATAGAAGAGGTGAGTAACACCCATACCCTCGCGTTGATAACTTAGAGCATCATTATGAATAAACCCGTTTAAATCAAGCTCATCATTTTCACTACAATCAAACTGGGACAGATCAGTATTTTCAGACAGCTTTTTTATAGTAAAAGCCTTATTATCCAAATTGTTTGCGTCAGACAAAATTAGTTCGTTCTCTTTTTTACAGATTTATTAAAGATAACTCGGTTTTGCTCCATTATTTCCTTTTGTAGCTTAGTTGGGCCTCTTTTAATGTCACGTTCAAGTTCTTTGGCAGCTTCATCAGTAATATCGGGTAGAGGAATAGGTTTAGCCATAATTGTCACCTTAATTGTGATACACAGGTAAAGCATAAAAACTTTCACTGCTATAAACCGTTTTTTAACAACTTGGCACATATTAGTTACATCAAAATTTGTGCCTCTGTTATAGTTTTGCGGCAATAGCACCATAGTTTTTCCAAGACAGTAATTACACGTCTACTGTTTGCTGTCTGGGTTCCTTTTTTGTTGAGTCTGCACGTTTTATTAAGTCTACTTTTTTAGTGTTGAACTATGAGTCTGTGCAGTACGTGGAGCAAAGTCTGTTTCGCAGTTATTTAGTCAATAGAGACAACCTATAAGGATGGACTATTCTGGTTAGCTGGTTTCTTTTGTTAGCTCTTCATAAGCAAAGCAATCGATAAAGTGGTCGTTGGTCATGCCCACTGCTTGCATGAATGCATAGATAATTGTACTGCCGACAAAGTTCATGCCACGCTTTTTGAGGTCTTTGCTGATTTTATCCGAAACAGACGAAGTTGCAATAACATCCGTTGTTTTCTCAAAGTGATTTACAATTGGCGTATAATTCACGTAACTCCATAAGTATTTATCAAAGCTGCCGTGTTCCTCTTGGATGTGAAGAAATGCTTTTGCATTGGTCACGGTCGTGTTGATTTTTAGGCGGTTTCGGATAATTCCCGTGTTCGTCAATAGTTCTTTGATTTTGGTGTTATCATAGAGTGCAACTTTTGCTGGGTCAAAACCATCAAAGGCAGCTCGATAGTTTTCGCGTTTTTTAAGTACCGTTAGCCACGACAGCCCTGCTTGTGCGCCCTCTAAAATTAGCATTTCAAATAGCTTTTTATCATAATGAACAGGTCGGCCCCATTCATTATCATGATAGTCCACATAAATTGGAACATCGCCACACCAACAACACCTAACTTTGTCAGCCATCTAACCTACTCCAACTCTTCACCACTATACCCTGTTTTTAGCCGTTTTTATACAATAGCCCTATTTCCTATCTTTTCTTACGATGTTTCTTACGATGCTGTCTTTGTATTAAAACCCATTTTTACCTCATTGGGTTGTACACGGTAGAACGGTTTTGGCCTGTTTTGTTTCTTGCAGGTTTCACTTGTCCGTTTTAGTTTTGGCTTGCTGAGTTGGTTTTGGGGCTTTAAATATTCTGATAGTTTAGAGGGTTGGTAAATATTATGTGTGGTCTGCTGTGGCATAGTAGTTTCGGTGAATTAGGCAATAGTTGTGTTTTGTTAAGTGCCGAGGAGGGGTGTTTGTTTGTCTGAGTTGGTTCAGACTTTGTGGTTTGAGGATGTGGGTTTTTTGCATGAGCAAATGCGCGATACTCCGCTTGGACGGTTTTCTATTCGGCAGATGGGCATGTTTTTAGTCTTTGGCTTGTTAGCGTGGCTCTCGTCTCTTGTGTTTGCGGATTTAGTGCTCAAAATTGTAGTTGCTGGCATCATATTTTTTGGTGGTGCGGCTTTATTCACAAGAAAAATTAAAACGGTCTCCCCTGAAACACACCTGCTCTGCCTGATAAAACGGTTCACCCTGCAGATAAAACAAAAACACTCTGCCACCAAAGCTAAACAGTCTGTGGAACAAGAGTCCAAGTCTATGCTGCTCTCAGCAACCATAGGCGCACCTGTAAAAATTGTTGGAGTTCTAAAAGACCTCACAGGAAACATTCTCGCAAACAAAAATTTCATAGTGAGTGTAAACAGCACTGCTCATTCAAGTGGTTCAACTGACCAAGACGGCTACTTTTGCACTTATTTCACCCCCGACCACCCCGGACTTTTCCAAATAGACCTCCAACCCCAAGACCACCCAGACATCACCCAAAAAATAACCCTACAAGTCAACCCAAAAACAGACGAGGTAACCCAAAATGCACAAAAACCTACTGAAAAATAGATTTAACCCCAAACCCCAACAACCCATTTGCACCTATGAAGTGTTCCCAGTAAACTATGTCATGCTGCCAAAACAAAAACGACAAGAAACCCTAGGCCGCTTCCAACGCCTCCTAAACAGCCTACCCTGCCAAGCCACGTTAACCGCTCAAAAAACCCAAAAAACCCTCCAAATCAACGAAGAGGAACTCACAACCACTTACTACCGCTTCTTCATTGAAAGCACTGAACCTATCGATTGGATAATAGATCAGTGCAATTTTAAACAACAACCCCTAACTGAGCTCTCCAAAGCCAAAGTAGCTAAACCTTTTCCTAAACATCTTCAACTTGAAAACGGTAAACTCCAGCGAACCTTTACCATCTATCAACTCCCCGGTAAACTCTTGCCTGGGTTTGTTAGTGAGCTTTATGGGTTATGTGAAAAAGTGCTAATAGGCATTAAGCCTCTCTCACCCGAAGTGGCCAGTGCGCAGATGGGCAAATACCTGCGTTTGCTCAAAAGCATACTCTTAGCTGATCAATCCAAAGGCCGCCTGCCCAAAGAAGAAACCAAACTAAAACACGACATGGCTCAGGCCACTTATCATGGTTTGATAACAGGGAGTACACGATTATTTGAGTTAAAAATTAACCTCACTTTGGAGGCTGATACTCTTGAGGAGCTTAAAGGGAAAACAAAAAAACTCAAAGACACTCTACAATCTCGTTTTATACGTCTTGACTGTCCCCTGTATTTTCAGCCCGAATTAGCTCTTGGTACGGTGGGTAAAAAGCTTGTAGCCGACACCACAACCGTTAGTAGCTTTTTTCCGTTTGTTTCAGCCGACCTAATCGAGTCACCGGGTGGAGTTTTTTTGGGTATAAATCAACTCACAGGCGCACCCATAGTATTTGACCCACACCTACGCATGAACCAAAACATAATAATCATGGGAAAAAGCGGCGCAGGCAAAAGCTTCACCTCAAAAATCCTCCTAACACGCCTATTGCAAAAACATCCCAATCTTGCCTACTACATCGTTGACCCTGAGAATGAGTATGGCGAAGTGGGTAGGCTTTCTGGTGCAGACGTTCTGGATATAACAACTGAGAAACAGTTAGGACTTGATCCAATTCAAATTTTTAGCGACAATAAAGATACTGCCGCGGGCATTCTTGCTGATTTGGTGGGTGTTGAGGATAATCGGGGTTATCAGGAGCTTCGAAGTGCAGTGGGGGCAAGCCGTGACCTTCTTGAAGTTTATCAAAACAGCTCTCCAGCTCTAAAAGACCGCTTATCACCCTTTGTAACTGGAACTGATAGTTTCTTAACTATGGGGCAGCCTCAAAAGTTTTCACATCGCATGGTGTTTAATCTAAGTGCTTTGCATCGGCAGTTGGCTATGACACAGAGACGAAGTCTTACTTTTCAGGCGGCAAATGTTTTGGTTTTTAGCAAGATTTGGCAGATGCTTGACAACACTAAATTCTTACCCTTGCACATTCCAAAACTGGTAATTATTGATGAGCTTTGGCTCTACACTGCCCTGCCTGCTTCAGCGAGTTTCTTAGAAGGGGTTTCACGGCGGGGTAGAAAACGAAACGTAACCCTGCTCTTAAACTCCCAACGCTTAGCAGATGTGCTTGAAAACCCTGCTGGCAAAGCAGTTATAGAAAACTGTGCTACCAAAGTCATGCTACGGCAAGATGAGTCAGCAATACGCATGGCAGGTCAAACCATCGGCTTATCAACCGCTGAAATGGAAACCCTTCTAGAACTAAACCAAGGTCAAGGCCTAATCGTCGCAGGCGACATACACCTCCCCATTGACTTTCTAGCCACCAACGAAGAATACAACATATTTACAACCAAACCAACGGAGCGGAGCCCTCCAACATGAAAACCCAACCACTTAACCCTATCATCATTGTTGTTTCAAAGGTAGCGGAGGTCTTTGCGTGACTCCAAACTGCAACGTTATTCAAGGTGATGCTCTTGAAGTATTGCGCCGCTTTGACGATAACACATTTGGCGCGATAATTACTGACCCGCCGTATGCCAGCGGCGGCTTACACACGGTAAATAGACAAGCCCCTACCGGCGTAAAATATACCACAAAGAAAGCAAAAAACCACCTGCCCAACTTTGAGGGAGATAACAAAGATCAACTAAGCTGGATGCTCTGGAGCGCCGCTTGGCTACGAGAAGCTAAACGGGTCTGCAAAAAAGGTGCCCCCATATGTGTGTTCATAGATTTTTGGCAGTTGGATGCTTTGAAATGGGCGTTACAATGGGCGGATTGGCTTGTGAAAGGAGTGGTTGTTTGGGATAAGACAGAGATGGTGCGTCCGCAACTGGGACGGTTTCGCAGCCAATGCGAATTCATTTTATGGGGTAGTAAAGGGGCTATGAGTTTGAAGCGAAACGTTCCCGTACTGCGAGGGTGTTATCGTTATCCAACTTTGAACAAAGACAAATTGCATCAAACACAGAAACCTCTAGAGTTAATGAGAGATCTTGTGAAAATTGTTGAACCTGGAGAAGTCATCTTAGACCCTTTTTGCGGTTCAGGAACAACCTTAGTGGCATCTTTACAGGAAGGATATAGTGCAGTTGGTATTGAAGTAACCCCAGAATATGCTACTATTGCTCAAAACCAAATAGACGACACCCTAAGTCAAACCTCTATACCAACAACAGAGTGGAGGCTAGCGTGTGAATGACCTTAGAGTATGCGAACTCTTCAGCGGTATCGGCGGCTTTCGACATGGACTTGAAAAAGCCTCCAACCAGTTCCAAACAGTATATGCTAATGAATTGGATCGATGGGCTGCAAGCATCTACCGCCACCACTGGCCCGACGGAACATTGTGTGAAGCAGACATACGAAACATCCAAGCCAAAAACATCCCAGACTTTGACATACTCTGCGGAGGCTTTCCCTGCCAACCCTTTTCGACTGCTGGCAAACGCTCAGAATTCCGAGACCCACGCGGCACACTCATTTATGAAATTATACGGATTGCAAAAGAAAAACAACCCAAGATGCTTTTTCTCGAAAACGTCTATGGCTTGCTCACCATCAACCAAGGAGAAACTTTTCGCGAAATCATCAAAAACATTGGGCAACTGGGGTATCTATGCGAATGGCACGTTCTTAACAGCCGATACTTTGGAGTCCCTCAGTCCCGTCGCAGAGTCTTTATTATCGCATATACTGCAAAATACGCACGAAGTGAACGAACAGTTTTTCCTATCCCAAAAAGCAATGATGACAGTTATAAGAAAACTAGGCAAAAAATCGTTTCGCCCACGCCTACTACACCCCTTGGGACAAAATGTGATTTTGGAAGGAGCTGGTTTGTGACACAATATGTTGTGCCGACAATTACCTGCCATGTTGGTTGCGGTGGGGGCAGTGAGCCACTTGTTATAATGCCTCGTCCAACTGCTAAAAGTGAAGACCAATTTCGAGTTTATAACAAGGTTGTTCCAACATTGATGTCACGTATGGGCACAGGCGGGGGCAATGTGCCACTTATTTTACCTAAAGATAAGTGGTGTATGCGTAAATTAACTTGTATAGAGTGTGAAAGACTCCAAGGGTTCCCTGATAACTGGACACAATACGGTTTAACAGCCACTGGTAAGCAAATTGAGATTAGTAACTCGCAAAGATACAAAGCATTAGGTAACGCGGTTACATCCAATGTCATAGCTGGTATAGGGAAATTGATTCTTGGTTTCTTTTTTGAGAATTTATACATACCTGGCTTTGCGCATCAAGAGAAAATCGAGACACAGTTTTAGGTTCGGTTGTTTTTGGTTGACTCTAACGATCTTAAGCGACAGCATACACCTGTTGTAACACCTGTTACAACTGTTACTGGTCCTCAGAGCCGGAATTTAGGGTATTCAGTTGAAGAGCGGATTTGTCATGTTATTGATGAATCCGAAGTTGAGCTTAAGCCGTGTGAGATTGCTCGTAAAATCCATACTCCGCATAAGCCTACGGCTGGACAATACACCTCAGTACGGGTCATTTGTGCCCGGTTGCTTCAAAGAGGCCTTGTAATTCAACCCTACCCCGGAGCATACTGCAACAAAATCACCTACGGTGTGCGGTTTGTACCATTAATGCTGCACAATGTACGGTTGCATAGTAATTTGTCAATTAATGTCAAGTCTGAGACTATTACTGAGGTGGTGGGCGGGGTAACGGTTAAGGTGGTGTTTGGGAGTGAACGTAAGAAAGTGTCGGGAATTATTTCTTGTGATGCTGGGATGAGTCGCGATGCTTGTTTATTTGCTGTTAATCGTTGGTTTGAGCTTGTTGAGGGCAAACTGGGTTTTTGCCTAAATGATCTAGTAATTACTACGTGGGAGCTTAACAAGGATCATGCGGGGATTCGTATTGATGGAATTCAATGTGTTACCAAACGTGATCTTTACGGTATGATTGAGCGCACCTATCAAAAAGAGGAAAATTTGGTGCGCAAAGAGTGGAAGGTTTCTACGCCTATGTCTTTGAACAAGTTTGAGGAAGCCGTTTCTAAGGGGTTGGCTGGGATGGAGAAGGCACAGGATATCAAAGATTTGAAGGCTGAGGTGCGTGGGGTGTGGGAGGCTTTAAAATTCAATAACAGTCGAATGTTGGAGCTTGGACGGTTTGTTGAGGCTGTTTCTAAGAGTCAGTTAAGTTTGGTTGATCGTGTTGTGGATTTGGAGAGGGGGCTAGTTGTGTTGAGTAATTCTGTTACAAAGTTGGTTGAGGTTTTAGCTGGAAACCAACCTAATGATAAATCAAAAGTTTCGAGACCTGATAATGAGGCTGATGGTTTTGAGTATGTTCGATAAGTAAAGAAAGGGCAAGGAAGAAATACCAAGAGAGACCATAAATAAGCTAATGAAAGGTGTGTCTTTATGATTATTAAGGCAATTAAAGATAGAAAGTCCATCCGTAACTATGTGCCTAAAGCGAACGTATCTGAGGCACAAATCAAAGAACTTTTAGAAGCAGCAATGTTGGCACCATCCGCCTGCAACAGTCGTCCATGGGAGTTTATTGTGGTGCAAAATCGAGAGAAACTTGAGGCAATCACCAAGATTCATCCCTATACGCAAATGCTCACAACAGCAAGTTGTGCGATAGTTGTGTGTGCGGATCTGAATTTGCAAAGCGGTGTATCAGAAGGATTTTTTCCCCAAGACTGTGGAGCGGCAACGCAAAATATACTCTTACAAGCTGTTGAATTGGGGTTGGGCACTTGTTGGTGTGGCATATATCCAAAAGAGGATAAGGTGAGGGCGTTTCGCAGTTTGTTTGAACTGTCTGTTAATGTTGTTCCGTTTTGTGTTATTGCTGTTGGCGTTCCTGCTGAAGAAATTGGCAGCCGTGGATTTTACGAAGAGACCAAAGTTAAATGGGTAAAATAATGGTGATGAGGGAAATTTATGGGTAAGTTGATTAAAAATATTGAACATGGGATGGTGCTCCCATTAGTGGATGAGGTGGCGTATCAAGATGGTCAGGTTGTTAGTAAAACGCTTGCACAAAATAGTCGGCATAGTTTGACATTGTTTGCTTTCGAAAAAGGTGAAGAAATTAGTTCACATGCATCCGAGGGGGATGCTTTGGTGCTTGTTTTAGATGGTGTGGGAAAAGTCACACTAGATGGAAAAGAGTATTTGCTCCATAGAGGGGAGGCTATTGTTATGCCAGCCAAAGTTCCTCATGTCGTATATGCAGTTGAGCGGTTTAAAATGCTCTTAACAGTATCCTTTCCTCAATAGCCAGCTCACAATTATTAGCCAACCGTATAATTTACCTCTTTTCAGAGTCTATATTAGGATAGCAGGACTGTTAGAGCAGTTTTTGTTTCCGCAAGCATGACCTCTAAAGACGGCAAAGGTTCAGAACTTAACCTAGTAAGACCCACCTCCAAATGTGGCTCAAGAAGCTCAACTAAATCTTTGGGAAAAAGATTGTCAACACCAATAAATCCAACATTTTTTGCCTCACACTTACACAGAAACATTTCTCTAACTTTAGCGTGGTCACATTTGTTAGTTTTCAAAAGCCGCCAAACATCATAATAATCCTTAATCTTACCCCGCTCAACTAACGCCCGTAATTTCTCTGCCAAAATCGTCTCAAGCGAATACACCCTTACTACATAAGGCGGATAATCAAACATTTGTGGAACCTGCTGTTCAACAACTTTTCCTAGAAATTTTTCGGTGGTAATTTCAATCTTGACAGTGTTTTTACAAACTGGACCGTTGTACTGAAAACGGCTCTGAAGATAGGTTGAGCTTAAAAAAGGAGGCTTACTAAGAACCACAGAGATACCGCTCTCTTTGGCTATAATATCTGGGACATCCTTGGATAGAATTGGCGCAAGATCTTCTAAGGTGTTATCCCCAAGTAGGGTGAAATCTAGGTCTTCGGAGAGCCGCCATTGCCCAGGAAAATAAACTTTTGAAAGAGCTGTGCCACCTTTGAAGGCTAAACACTCAGAAAGCCTACTAGAACAGATACCATAGAGCAGCCAGCCCAAGACATAGTCTTTTTCAACTAGGTCAAGGGGTAGTTTCTTTTCTCGCGCTATTTTTCGTAGTTCTTGGGGTGTTATCATGTTATCCACTTTGAAGGTTCAATTGTCACATTTATAACTAGTTTCCACTTTTCTACTATGGGGCCTCTTTTTTTGAGGGAACAATCAAGCAAGGAATAACCTGAAGAAAGGGGCAGAGTTGAGAGTGTCTCGACTGCGTTTTCTATGCATAGTATTTCTGTGAGGTAGCCTAGTCGTTTTAGGACGGTTTTGTTTCTGATTTTTTGAGCAAAATCAACCAGTTTGGTTTGGTCTATGTCGTTTTTGGCAAAGTATAGGGCTTTGGCTACTTCTTCTATACCGCCGCAATGTTCAGGGTGGTCTATGCAGTCGATTAGGGTTTTTTCTTTGGAGGCGATGTTGATTTTTCTGTTTTCAATTTCAGTTTCTTCTGTTCCAAACATTTTGTGTGGGGGAATGGTAACAAATCGGATTTTAGTGTTGAGTATGGTTTTGGAGTTGCGGGGTTTGGTTGTTGCCACATAGGTTGCCGACGGGGTTTGATCGGTAAGACCATGATAGTTAAGGGCGCTTGCGTAGGCTATGTAGTAGGGTTCAACAAGTACAGAGGCTAAAATAAAGCTGTGCAGTGTATAGTTGTCTGTGCCGTTTGTGCCTGCGTTTAGGGGTGCTATTAGGTAGGTGCCGTTTTTTATTTTTTGGATCCATTTTTTACGTACTAGCCAGTCAAGTAAATTTTTTGGGTTGTTGGTGAATTCTTTTAGGTCGTTTGTTGTAAAGATTGTTTTGCCTGCGTAGCTTAGGCTGGATAATGCTTTAGCTTCTCGTTCTGACAACGTACGACTATATGACGTAATCAATTTTCGTGCACACACTCGAATATAATTAAAATATTATAGTTCAAAAGGCTTATAAAGTTAAGCCCAATAACCAATTTAAAAATTCAAAAATCAAACATATCAACATGAACTGACTGAAGCGGTTAATACAAAATAACGTAAAACTACAAGTATCAACTATGCAGGGATTGTGTGGGGCGGGTTATTGAGGCGGTTTCTAAGAACCAGCTAAGTATGGTTGACAGGATTGTGGATTTGGAGAAGGGGCTAATTGTGTTAAGTAATTCTGTTACCAAGTTGGGCGAGTTTTTAGCTGTAAACCAATTGATAAATCAGATGGTTCAAGACCTGCGGGTGATGCTGATGGTTTTGAGTATGTTCGCTAAAAAGTTATGCTTTAGGTGACCATACAAAACTCTCAGGGGGTTACTGTTTTTGTTCTCTTTTTGAAATAGAAAAATACTCCACCAACAATAACACTTACGAGTACAACTATTGAAACTACAAACACCATGTAACCAGTTGTTTTGTCATCATCATTAGTTATACTGCCATCACTATGAAATATGTCGCTATACTGCGTAGCAGTGTTATCAGAAATTACGCCACCCCATCTGTTAAATGTGCCAGCATTATATACACCTCCACCAACTTCAGCATTATTATTAGAAATTACCCCCTTTTCAGACAAACTAAAATTCCCATCAGGCCAATTGTAAACCCCACCACCAGAGGTAGCTTGATTATTAGAAATTTCACCACCCGACATACTAAAAACACCACTATTAGACACACCACCGCCTGATTCCAGATAATTCCACCCCTCACGTGTAGCTTGATTATTAGAGATTTCACCACCCGACATACTAAAAACACCACTATTAGACACACCACCACCGTAATTGTTACGAATTTCACCACCCGACATACTAAACGTGCCAGAGACCCTTTCCCCAGTCACACCATTACGTATGTTAGCATTAACCACGCCAAAGCTTGGGTTATTAGAGATTTCACCACCCGACATACTAAACGTGCCGTACCCACTGTTACCCACACCACCACCAATGCAGTTAGAAATAGTGCCACCAACCATAGTAAAAACACCGCTGTTACTCACACCACCACCAGAAATCTCGCCACTACACAAAATAAATGTACCCGAGACACTAACACTCACAGCCGCAGTCCAACGGTAATTTTCAGGATTAGATACAACAATACCCTCAAGCCTCAACACCGCACCGCCTTCAACACTAATAACAGCACCAGTACTAGGCCAATAATCCGGCGCAAAGTAAACCTCTAGATCCTTGCCAATCAGTTTGAAAAATTTAGACGTACTTGTGCTTTTTAAGGTGATGTCTTTGTCAACAGGGATAACAAGTGGTTCTGTAAGGGTAATATCGTTATCAAGAGCGATAATTGTAGGTTTTACAGCGTTATTGACAGTACTTCTAAGTTCCACCTCATTTCTAACAACTATTTGGTCAGATACACCTAATACAAACGGAGAAACACCACTAAACAGTGAAACACACCCAGAAGAAACAAAAATCGCCACAAATAGTAAAGAAACAAACAACAAACCCCATCTACGGCAAATATGACGTAAGTTAACCTTAGATTTAACATTCCTCCTCATACAAACACCTACATCTTCGTCTCTACCGACCATCTTGCTTTGAAGATAAAAAGTAAAATTGCCATAACAACCGCCAAAGTCACACCAACAACCCCTATACAAATAATTAGAACCTCCCTCAAACTAAAACCACCACCAGTAGACCCAGAACCACTGTTATTACCATCAGATGAGCCGTTACTACCGTTAGATGATTCACTATCACCACCAGATGGTCCAGTACTGTTTTCAGGGTATACATTATCACCCTCACCATAAAGACCAGTGAAAGTGTTACCTGAAATCTCGCCACCAATCCATTCAAAAATGTGAGCATAACCATACACGCCACCGCCAGTGTAAGCGGTGTTACCAGAAATTTTTCCACCAGTCATCGTAAATTTACCACCATGATTGTGTACACCTCCACCCTTGCCATCAGGAGCTGTGTTACCTGTAATTTCGCCCCCTGACATAACAAAAACACATTTCTCAGTATAACTACCGCCAATAGACACACCACCGCCACCACCAGACGCGACACTTGCTGTAGCTTTATTGTTAGATATCTTGCCTCCAGTCATCTCAAAAACACTCGGCCAACTGTTGGCTACTCCTCCACCCCAGCTGGCTGTGTTGCCTGTGATTTCACCTCCAGACAAAATAACAGTACCAAAGTTTACTACCCCACCACCATCACCATGTAAAAATCTAATGTTATTGGAAATTCTGCCGCCTAACATCTTAAAAGTACCACTGTTAGCTACTCCACAACCGTCTGCAATAATTTCATTCATGTGCGCATGATCATCGGGATTATAATAGTAACCACCCATATTGCCTGTGATTTCGCCGTTAAGCATGATTAGTGTGCTGCCTTTGCTAGTAGTTACTCCTCCACCGATTTCACCTGTTTTATGAGTTACCATAATGCCATCGAGTGTTAGTGCTCCACCGCTGTCAACAGTAATAGTGTGTCTATTAACTACACCTATTAGCTTGTAGTATCCAGAGGCTTTGTTGCTTGTTAAGGTGATATCTTTGCCTGCTGGAATGGTGAGGGTTGTTTCTGTTAAAGTGATGTCTTTGTTAAGTATAATGATTGTAGATCCTGCCGAATTGTTAATGGCGTTTCTAAGTTCCGTTTCAGTACTAACTACTTTATCAGATGCCCCAGACGCAAAAGGAGAAACACCACTATCAAATATAGGGCTAAAGCAAGAAGAAATCAACACTGCAACAAACAGTAGGGAAACAAAAAATGCCTTGCTATGGAGATAACGAAAATTAACTTTAGGCATGGCGTGACCTCTTAGTGTTGTATCTTCAAATTTAGTATACTTTAGATGCAGTTTATATGTCTTATTAAAAAAGGTCAACGGAGAACAAAAAATGACAAAAAGCAGAAACACGCCTAATAACCTATCAACATAATCTACTGAAACGGTTAGAACGAAATAACGTAAACTGTAACGTATCAGTTAAGCTATAATTGTGGATGGGCAACATTTTGTTTCTTTTTAAAGGGTCACGTTTTGTATTGGTGTGATTGTCTTGTTTGATTTTGTGATTACTGTTGAGAATGTTGTTATGACGGGCTCGTTTAGTGAGGGTGTGGATTTGGGTGTTGCATGTTTAAAGTTGGAGGGCTCTAAGTGTAGTTGGAAAAAGTTTCCGGGGTTATCTTTCAAGTTGAGGTCGCCTTTGGCTACGTTTTTGCTTTTTGGAAACGGCAAGTTTGTCTGTACAGGCACAAAAACTAAAACCAAAGCAGAACAAGCCATCATGGTTTTTCTTGGGTTGCTTAAAGCGGAAGGTTTAGTTTCAAGTCAATGTAGTTTTGAGTGTGGGGTAAAAAATCTTGTAGTCTCAATAAACATGGCTGGAACATCGGTGTCTTTGGAGCAGTTTAACAGTGAATTTGACACTATATATGAACCAGAGAAATTCCCAGCAGCTGTCTATAAAGTGGGTGAATCTAAAGCAACGTTTCTTGTTTTTCTCACGGGTAAGATGATCTGCTCAGAAGTAGCTGATGAAGAAGACCTAAAGAAGACCATTAAAGTATTCTACGACCAACTCGTAGAGAAAAACGTGATAGCAAAAATATTAAATAACTAACTTGACTCCACTTGATTGGTTCTGGTTTGTTGAGTTAAGCAGCTTATTATTTACAAAAAAATGAAAAGTGCAGACACTGTCTGCACTTTTAATATAAAACATGTATACTGGAATGACGCCATAGGTTAGCTGGATAAGGAACAAATCTTTTTTATCCCGTTTTTTCTATCTTTAGTATAAGAGGGCATTGGTATGAGTGGCGAGTTTAAGAATCGTATAGACGCTTTAGGTCTTGATGAGGTTGCAAAACAGAAAGTGTTAACTGTTATCGAAGAGGCGGGGTCAGTGTGTCCTTGTTTGCAGTGTAGTTCTAAGGATACCTGTGAAAATTTTCAATGGCACATTAAATGGTTCGGAAACAAATAGACAACATTCTAAAAATAGTTGCAAACCAAGTTTATAGCAAGTCATAACTTAACTTAGATGCATTCGCTTAACACAGAAATAAGAAGCAACTTATCTATTCAGTTATCTGTATCTCTTTTCAGTGTTTATGCGCAAAGAGGGACTATCGTAAGTGCAATGGTGAAGAAAATCATTGTGGGGATTGTTGGAGAGGCAAGCACACCGTTTTGATATAGTTCACTGTGCTCCTTTAGTTTATCAAGGCATTTTTGTAAATTTGTTTCTGCTTTTACAAAATGCAACAACTTTCTAGTGGGTTCACCGTTTTTTTCTTGAAGCACCACTGTTTCGGCTGGAAAATATCTAAGACTCTCAAGTTGAGTTAGTGATATGTATCTTGCCGTAAAGAGCAACAAGACTTTTTGTCGTAGGGTGAGTTTAATTCCATCGAACATAGGTACTTTCTTAATGAGCAGGTCTTTTAGATTTAGGGTAAAAATGGAATAGAGGCCAGATCAGGCTTAAAATAGTTGAAATGCAAAATACTGCCAAAACAACCGGTAGTGCAGAAAACCCTAATGGCGTGTTAAAAGTGTGGGGGATTGTTGGAAGGGTTAAACCCATAAAGACTACCGCTTTTACATCTGCTCCTCCATAAAAGCCAGAACAAAATAAAACAAACCCCAAAACCATCGAAACCCCCAAAGAAACAAAAACAGCTTGTACATCTAACAAGCTAACTGCTAATTTTGTCAGAGTCATTATGCATCCTATAGGGTAGGCAAAGAGCCAAACCCGATTAGACACTGCTCTTTTCTTTAAATCAAAAACAGAGGCATATGTTAAAACGCTTAACGTAAAAACAAACGGTATCCACAGCATAAGTGATTGCATTTTTCATTCCCCTATAATAGATTGTAAGACTTTTAAAAGTCAAGCAGCGGAGCTCTCATTTTCAGGATGTGGAAAGTGACGGCTAACTGGGAAGGTGGTCTTTTGACATAATTCACCTTCCGTCTCCTTTGTTTTCTCTTCTTTGTTAAGCGGCTGTTTTTCGTTTTTTGGCTCTTCTTCTTTTTCTTTTATTGCTTGTTCAAAGCCCAGTTGTGTTCTTGAAATGGGTACCTTGCCTAATGCTATTGGAAGTTTTGCTATTGCTGTGGGTAGTCCTATAATTTGTGCTAATTCTTGTGTGCTAAGTACAATTGGTTGGCGTTTTCTAAATGTCACAAATAAACAAACTGCAAAAAACACAGCTAAACCAAGAGGCACCAAATCAGCCCTACTAAACCCTAAAGAAAAAAGCTTTAGGGGGTTAAAAAAACCCAAAACCCCTGCAAACAACAAAAAACTTAACGGTGCTGCCCACCAGAGGCAACAGAGAACATTATTGCGTGCCCAATATCTTGTGGGTGCTCTAAGAGCAGGTGTTGGGTGTTGTTTGGGTTTTTTGGTTGTTTTAAAGGTTTTTAGTCTGTTGGTGGGGGCTGCTGGCAACGCTTTTTTGATTGCTTGGACAGTTTGCATGGAGTTGCCAAAAACAAGAATTTTGCAGGTGAAAAGGTTACTTGCAAGTTTTAGCTCTGCATGCTTTACAAGTTCACGGCTCCAAGAATCCACCTTATTCTGCCCCGACCGTCCACCCCTAACAGAAGTAGCTGTCTCAGTTTTGGGGACTTGTCCAATACCTGTCCCTATCAGATCAACAAGAGGATCTAAAACACTAACACCCACCACTGACGATGAGGAGGATTTACCCGCGAGTTTGTTGTACACGAATTTTTGTATGCCTAATGTTGCGTTGGGATCGGCTTGGGCAACCACTTCTACACATACCCCCAGACCTGCTGTGGATGCAACTATTCGGTCAATAAGATTAACCATAAACTCTTGCCGCTGACAACTATACACTATAGGCAAAGCATAATTCTTTGCTAACTCTAAGAACCTGTATTCAATAGTAGAGTCTCCTGAGTAGAACTGTTGAGTGAGTATCATTATCATGTTTTCTTCAGAGTTTGTTGAGATTTCATGTCTTTAGATAGTCTTCTATACCATGTTAACCAACCAAAGGTTCGCTCCACACGCCAGCGTTTAGGTAAAATTTTAAAGCCTTTGGGCATAATTCTCTCTGAAATATGCCATTTCCGCCTCAAAGATACAACAAAATCTACAAACGTACCCCTAAACCCTGCATCCTCACAAACCCCTTGCAAAGAAGGAAACTTTCAAAGCAGACCAAAAAAACCTCACACCCCGCAACCGTATCATGTATATTGGCCGCCCAACAA
>Ga0209755_10003838_pt1 | contig 18375 bp, 18 predicted proteins | sample TergutCo191P1_FD_187301 | JGI IMG/M metagenome (GOLD analysis project Ga0209755, IMG submission 187301) | Cornitermes sp. P1 segment gut microbial communities from Petit-Saut dam, French Guiana - Co191P1 (SPAdes) (version 2) | ecosystem: Host-associated > Arthropoda: Insects > Digestive system...
GGGGGGAGGCAGGAGGGGTGCGGCGAGGATATTAACGGAGGAAGAGGTAGGCAGGAGGGGTGTGAGGGGTTCGGATATAGGGGGTGGGGCCTCCGGGAGAGGGGGTTGGGCCTTCAACAGGGCCTGGCCGCAGCAGGGGCACTGGCGTGAAGCGGCGGGGTTAAGAAAGTCACAAATGGGACAGATGATGCCTAAGTTATTGAGCAAAAGTGAGGCCATGACCACCTCTGTATATGGGTTAAGAAGGGGCTTAAGCAAGAGACAAACACGGAGGGCATTGCCGTACCCATCCTCTCCACGGTAGCATCTCCAACATTGATACGCCTAAGTGACATTTTGCAGCGGGTAAATGCTTATCACCCGAATCCAGATCTTGAAATGATCAAAAAGGCCTATGTGTATTCTGCCAAGGTACACCAAGGCCAGACACGCAAATCCGGGGAACCCTATTTGGTGCATCCTTTGGAGGTTGCGGGTTTATTGGCCCAGTTACATTTGGATGAATCGTCGATAGTTGCAGGGCTTTTGCATGACACGCTGGAAGACACGCTGGCGACGGAAGAAGAATTGAAGGAGCTGTTTGGCCCTGAAGTGCTGTCCATAGTGGATGGCGTGACGAAGCTTTCCAAATATTCTGCTGTAGCCAATTTGGGGCATGAGGAGAAGCAGGCGGAGAACATTCGGAAAATGTTGGTGGCGATGGCCAAGGACATACGCGTCATTCTTGTCAAGTTGGCAGACCGCACGCACAACATGCGGACGTTGGACCACATGAAAGAGGACGCGCAGGTGCGGATTGCGCGGGAGACGGTGGACATATTTGCTCCGTTGGCGAACCGTTTAGGCATTGGGTGGATAAAGGCAGAGCTTGAGGATTTGTCCTTCAAATACCTAAAGCCCACCGAATACAGCGCGTTGTTGAAGAAGGTGCAGGGCAAGCAGAAGGAGAGGGACAAATACATTGACGAAGTATGTGAGGTGATAGCGCAGAAACTCAAAGCGGAGGGGATTGAAGCGACGGTTGCGGGGCGATTCAAACACCTTTCGAGCATTTACAGGAAGATGCGCAACCAGAACATAGAGTTTGACCAAATTTCCGACATTATTGCCTTTCGTATTGTCGTCGACGAGATGGCCCAGTGCTATGAGTCTCTGGGGTTGGTACACCAGATGTGGAAGCCCGTCCCGGGGCGTTTCAAGGACTTCATTGCGATTCCGAAGCCCAACCTATACCAGTCCCTGCACACGACGGTGATAGGGCCTTTGTCCGAGCGTATTGAGATTCAAATTCGCACCAAGGAGATGCACCGGATTGCAGAGGAAGGCATCGCTGCACATTGGGCCTACAAAGAGGGGAAGAATGTTTCAACCAAGGGCAAATTTGCGGCCAAAAGCAATGAAGCATTTGCCTGGTTACGCCAGTTGGTGGAGTGGCAGACGGATTTGAAGGACTCGCGTGAGTTTTTGGACACGGTGAAGGTGGATTTGTTTACGGATGAGGTGTTTGTTTTCACCCCGATGGGAGAAGTACGTGCGTTGCCGAGGGGTGCGACGCCTGTGGATTTTGCCTATGCCATACACTCGGATGTTGGCAACCGATGTGTTGGCGCGAAGGTGAACGCGAAGATTGTGCCATTGCGCTACAAGCTAAAGAATGGGGACACGGTGGAGGTGTTGACCAACCCACAGGCGCACCCGTCGAGTGATTGGCTCAACTTTGTAAAGACGGGCCGTGCGCAGCAGCGCATTCGCGGTTTTATTAAACAGCAGCAGCGTGAAATTAGCCTGAAGTTGGGCAATGAGTTGGTGGACAAAGAGTTTCGAAAGTTTGCCCTCAACCGCAACAGACTCAGCAAGACAGGCAAATTGAAAGCCCTGGCTGAAAGCCAAGGCTACCGTACGGAGAACGACTTAATGGTTGCTGTTGGTTACGGGAAGGTTTCGGCCGTACAGATGGCGGAGAAGCTTTTGGGTGAGGAGAACAAGGAGCCCACTTCTCGTGTCAGCATGGGAAGCGTGACGGGTTTGTTGGGGGATGGGATAGGCAAGATGACGAGTTTTGCCAAGAGGATTGTGGGCCAGAAGTCCAGCAGCAGTGGGGTGAGCATTGCAGGCATTAACGATGTATTGGTGCGTTTTGGCCGTTGTTGCAACCCCGTGCCAGGAGACCCCATAGTGGGCTTCATTACGCGGGGGAGGGGGGCCACGGTGCATGTGTTGGGGTGTCCGAAGGCTTTGTCGACGGACCCGGACAGGCGAGTGGACGTGGAGTGGAACGTGGATGAGGGCTTCAAGAGGAGGGTGAGTTTGCGAGTGTTGACGACAGACCGCCCGGGTGTTTTGGCTGATATTTCCAACACCTTTTCAAAGCGTGACGTCAACATTTCCCAAGCGAATTGTCGAGCCACAGGGGATGCGCGTGCGGTGAATACTTTCGAAGTAGGCGTCAGTGATTTAAAGCAACTGAACGAATTGATGCGCAGCCTTGAGAAATTGGATGGGGTGTTTTCCGTAGAGCGTCTATAGAAGCCGAAGGGACGCAGAATGAAGGAGTGGACATGTCAGGCCACAACCGGTGGACCAAAATTAAACGCCAGAAAGCAGCCCAGGGCGCCAGCAAGGGCAAGTTGTTTACGAAGTTGATTCGCGAGATTACGGTTTCAGCGAAGCAAGGTGGTGGTGAGCCTGCGAGCAACGCGCGCTTAAGGCTTGCCATGCAAGCGGCGCGAGAAGCCAACATGCCCAATGACACCATTGCGCGAGCCATAAAGAAGGGCACGGGGGAGATGGGGGGCTCAGCGTTGGAGGAGGTGATATACGAAGGCTATGGGCCTGGAGGGGTAGCCATATTGGTGGAGTGCCTAACCGACAACCTCAACCGAACGGCGGGGGACATTCGCTCCATATTTGCGAAGCAAGGGGGCAACCTTGCGGCAGCGGGCTCCGTCCGTTTCCTATTTGAGAGGAAAGGGGTGATAGGGCTGGGGGCCGCACTGGGTGAGGAGGAGGTGATGGGGAAGGCGATAGAGGCGGGAGCAGAGGACGTGGTATTTATAGAGGGGGAGGGCTGGGAGATACACACCCTACCGGCGGATTTGCAACAAGTAGCGCAGGCATTGGAGCAGAAGGCGCTTTGTCCGCGTGCGACGCGGTGGAACTATTTCCCAAGCACTTTAGCCAAGATAGAGGGGGAGGCAGCGGGGAAGCTGATGAAGCTATTGGAGTTGCTTGAGGAGCACGACGACGTGCAGAATGTTTTTTCGAATTTTGAGATGGACGATGCGACGATGGATGCCATTTCCGGCGCATAAGGGATGGCGAGGAGGTTGAAGATGCGCATACTTGGCGTAGACCCGGGAAGCAGGTTTGTTGGTTTTGGTGTTATAGAGATTGAGGGGCACACCTACCGTTGTTTGGACTGTGGTGTTTTGCGGGCGATACACTTGAAGCATTTGGACGAGAAGCTTTTGCACATATTCCAAGGGTTGTTGGAGTTGATACGCAAGCACAAGCCGGACGCCATAGCGATTGAGGAAGTTTTTTTTGGCAAGAAAAAGAACCCGCGAGGCATATTGTTGCTTGGGCAAGCGCGGGGTGCGGCCATAGTGGCAGCCGCCGCAGAAAAGACGCCCGTATACGAATATACCGCCTCCCGCATAAAGAGGGCCGTAGGGGCCGGGGGGGGTGGCAGCAAGGGGGCGGTGGAGCGGATGGTGAGGATGTTGTTGGAACTACCCGAGAAGCAGATGAGGGCCGACGCCTATGATGGGTTAGCGATTGCGCTTTGCCATGCGCATGTTGTTTTGGGAATGGGAAGCCACAACGCCAAAGCCCCCATGGTGAAGGCAGCCGCTTCTCCGTTTGCCGAACGTTTGAGAAGGAGTTATGTCGCTCCGGAGGAAGCCAAATGATAGCCCGACTCTCAGGGGTGCTTGAAGACAAAGCGAAGGATGAAGTGGTGATTGACGTTGGGGGCGTAGGCTACCGCATATTCTGCTCCGCACAAACTTTGTCTTGTTTGCCTGCTTTGCAGGAGCCAGTGAGTGTGAGGATACGCACGCTTGTGCGCGAGGACGCCATAGACTTATATGGTTTTGCAGAGCAAGCCGAAGAAGCGATGTTTATGTTGCTGACTTCAGTGTCTCACATAGGCCCCAAACTGGCTTTAGGCATTCTTTCCGGCATAGCCATTGACGAGCTTTGCGCGGCGTTGAACAGGGGGGATGTTGCGCGATTGACGCATTTGCATGGGGTGGGGAAGAAGACGGCCGAGCGGTTGGTTTTGGAGTTGAAGGACAAGGTAGCCGCCATGCCTGCAACCTCCATGGCGATGAGCCTACCCAGCGTGGGCACAGCCGCCCCCATGGTACCCACGGATGTTGTTTCCGCGCTCGTCAATTTGGGCTACAAAGAGAACAAGGCACGTGCAGCGGTGTTGTTGGCGGTGGACAGTTTAGGCGAAGGAGCTGGACTTGAAGCCCTTCTGAAAGAGTCTTTGAGGCATTGCAGGCGATAGAAGAGGCGTTGAAAGAGGACGGTGAAGCACATTGGCAAAACGAAAAACCCCTGAATTAGAGTCTGAATGCTCCAAAGAGGATGTACGCACAGAGTTGTCCTTGCGTCCCAAGAGCTTTAAAGACTATGTGGGGCAAGCGGAAGTTATAGAAAAAATTAAAATTTATATAAAAGCTGCGCGAGAGCGGCGGGAAGCTTTGGACCATTGTTTATTTTCAGGTCCTCCGGGGCTTGGGAAGACCTCCTTGGCGCACATTTTAGCAGCGGAGATGGGGGTGGGGTTGCACATTAGCTCGGGGCCTGCATTGGAGAAGAAGGGGGACTTAGCGGGGATACTGACCAATTTAGCGTCTGGGGATATTTTGTTTGTTGATGAAATTCACCGATTGAGCTCTGTGGTTGAAGAATATTTATACCCGGCGATGGAAGACTACCGTTTGGACATTACCATAGACTCTGGCCCGTCGGCGCGGGCGATGAAGATAGAGTTGGCGCCTTTCACATTGGTTGCCGCGACGACGCGTGTGGGGTTATTGACTTCGCCGCTGAGGAACCGTTTTCAGATACAGGAGCGTTTGGAATTTTACACTCGCGAAGAGTTGGTGCATATTTTACGGCGTTCTGCGAAGATGTTGGGTGTGCAATTGGAAGCGGAAGGGGCCATGGAGGTTGCGCGGCGTTCGCGAGGGACGCCGCGGATAGCCATTCGATTGCTTCGGCGCATACGGGATTTTGCTCAAATACAGAGCCAAGGTCGCATACACCTTGCATTGGCATGTCAGGTTTTGGATCGCCTTCAAGTTGACAAGCAGGGGTTGGATTTGATGGATAGGCGGTTTTTGAAAACTTTGGTTGAAAAATTTGGAGGAGGCCCTGTTGGGATAGATACTTTGTCTGCGGCATTAGGGGAGGAGAGGGAGACGTTGGAGGATGTATGCGAGCCTTTTCTATTGCAGCAGGGTTTGCTACAGAGGACGCCGAGGGGGCGTGTTGCCACGGAGAGGACTTGGGAATATATAGGCTATTTGGGTATTGGCAAGGGAGAAGCCTGACAGGGTGGCAGCCGTCATGCGGGTATCATTCGTTGGGTTTCATAGAGGTGTGTAGACTACAATAAGGAACAGCAGATTCGGTTTTATTGGAATGAAGTGGAAAAACGGGCGTGATAATTATATGCTCTTTGTGGGCTTAGGAGGGTTGGTTTTTTTATGATTTCTGGTTGGCAGTTGACATTGAGACGGCCTATTTCTTGTTCAGGCATAGGGTTGCATTCCGGGAAGCCAGTACATTTGGTTATTTCACCTGCTTCTGTGGACAGTGGGATTGTTTTTGTGCGAGAGGATTTGCCGAACAAACCCGTGATACCTGCGCGTTCCGAGAAGGTGTTGGACACCTCATTGGCGACGACATTAGGGAGGAAGGGTGAGAGTATTGGCACGGTGGAGCATTTAATGGCGGCGTTTTGGGGTTTGGGGATTGACAATGCGCGGATAGAGGTTGACGGTCCGGAGCTCCCCATATTGGATGGGAGTGCAGCGCCTTTTGTCGCATTGTTGAAGGAGGCGGGGGTGAGGGAGCAGGGGGCGCCCAAGACGTACATGCTGATAAAGAAGGCCGTCACCGTTAGGAGTGGCGACAAGTTTGCGTCGTTGGCGCCGGCCTCTGAGTTTAGGGTAGACTGTACCATTGACTTTCAACACCCACTCATTACGGACCAGACTTGTGGGATGAAAATAACCCCTGAGGCTTTTGTGAATGAGCTGGCGAGGGCCAGGACGTTTTGTTTTTTGCAGGACATAGAGAAACTGAAGCACATTGGCCTAGCGCAAGGAGGGAGTTTGGAGAATGCGGTGGTTATCGACAAATTCTCCATTCTCAATTCCGAAGGGCTTCGCTTTCCGGATGAGTTTGTTCGCCACAAGCTGCTGGATGCTTTGGGGGATTTGGCTTTATTGGGCAAGCCTTTGCTGGCTCATTTGACTGCCTACAAGACGGGGCACACGTTGAATCAGCAACTGGTTCAAGCCGTCCTGGCGGATGCGAGTGCATTCGAGCTGGTGAGGTTGAAGCCAGAAGAAGCGGTTTCTGCGTGGATTCACGGTGTATTTTTGCCTTCGCCACACATTGCATAGAAGCAAAAAACACCTGAAATTATCATTGCGGTTGGCCATATTTCGGCATATGAGCCCTAGGCATGTCGAAACATTCTCATGTGGTTGTATTGGTTGCTTCGTTGGTTTTTGTTTTTGGGTTGAATGCGTGCACGCCTCCCCAAGGCAAGGGTGCAGTGAGTCGTTCCGCGCAAACAACGGTTGCTGCTACGTTTAACAACAAGACACTCACGCTCAAAGAGATAGACACAGAGCTTGGAGAGTCTTTGCATGAGGCCAGGAAACGTGCTGCATCCAGCATGGCATTCAAGGCCATTCTTGAGGAGAAGGCAAAGCAAGCGGGGGTTTCCGCCAAGGAGATGATGGATACGGAAATTCAGGCACGCACGAAGCCTCCGACAGAGGCAGAGGTGATGGCTGTGTTTGAGGCCAGTCGAGCTCGTTTGCCGCCAGAGACGAAGTTTGAGGACGTGAGAGGGGACATTGAGAACTACCTTAGAAGCCAATCCGGCGCGAAAGTGGCGCAAGAGCTTCAAGATGCTTGGTTAGCGGACGCCCAGTTTAAATTCAGCTTGGTTTTTGAGCCGAAGCGTGTAGAGGTGGAGGCCATAGGGCCCTCCATGGGGGCGGAGAAGGCCAAAGTGACCATTGTGGAGTTTTCGGATTTTGAATGTCCCTATTGTCGGCAAGGGGCCAAGACGGTTGCGGAAGTTGTGAAGGCCTACCCGGAGCAGGTGAAGTTGTATTTCCGTCAATTCCCCTTGGATTTTCACCCGAAGGCGCCCAAGGCTGCCCAAGCGGCACTTTGTGCGCATGAGCAAGGCAAGTTTTGGGAATACCATGATGTTTTGTTTGAGAACCAAGACAAGTTAGAGGTTGGAGAATTGAAGGAGCATGCCAAGGCTTTGTCCTTGGATGATGCCAAATTTGCCGAATGTTTGGACTCTGAGCGTCATGCTGAAACCGTCCAAAAGGACATGGAGGCGGGAAGGGCGATGGGGATTAGCGGGACGCCGGCATTTTTCATTAACGGCATATTGTTAGGTGGTGCCTACCCCATAGAGAAATTCAAAGAAATGATAGAGCAAGAGTTGCAAGCCAAGTGAGTGATGCACCCGCAAAGTTGGTTTTGGCGGCAGACTTTCCTTTAAATTTGGCGCAGCGGCTTTATTCTGAAGTTGCTGTGCATTTGGGGGTTGTGAAAGTTGGTTTGTCTCTTTTTGTTGAGCATGGCCCCAAGGCTGTGGAGGTTTTCCGCAAGCTTGGGGCGCGTGTTTTTTTGGACCTCAAGTTGCACGACATTCCCAACACCGTCCACCTGGCTGCGCAGCGTGCAGCCGCCATGGGGGTGGACTACTTGACGGTGCATGCTTTTGGTGGGAAGGCCATGCTTTGTGCTGCATTGGAAGGGGCGGCCAAAGGAGCAGCGCAGGGTGGCCATTTGCCCCCTCAATTGTTGGCTGTAACAGTATTGACTTCCATGGGTGGGGCGGACATGGAGGCATTGGGGGTTTTGGGAGGGGTGGGCGGGCTATACCCTCAGGTGGAGCGTTTGGCTTTGTTGGCCCATGAAGCTGGGGTAGGGGGGGTGGTGTGCTCCGTGGAAGAAGCGGCGGCTTTGAGGCAGCGTTTGGGCAAGCATATGGTGTTGTGCACCCCTGGCATAAGGCCCCGAGGGGTACAAAAGGCAGACCAATGCAGGACACAAACACCGAGGCAAGCCATTCTCTCTGGAGCGGACTTATTGGTAGTGGGCCGCCCAGTCTATGAAGCGGAGGACCCGAAGCGGGCCGCCAGCCTATTGGAGGCGGAAGTAGCGGAGGCTTTAGAGGAGGCGAGGGTGGGTGCTAAACCGTTTCCACTTTGACACTTTCTCTTTGTTGGACTCGTTTTTGTTCAGTCCGAATAGCAGGGAAACAGCCACTCAGGTGCACTCCCTACCCCCTCCCTTCCGTTGTTTTTTCCTGGGCCTTGCCGGCCCCCGGGCCATTTTTGGAAACATTTCTTTTCACCCTCCGGGCAGGTTTATTTAACTGAGAATGTTTTTTTTGGGCCTGCGGCCCGGGCTTTTCTCTGAAACATTTCTCTTTGCCCTTCGGGCATTGTTCTCTCTGGGCCTGCGGCCCGGGCTTTTTTGCCCTCCGGGCATTTTGCCTCCGGCGGGGAACTTTTTGCTCGCCCAAAAAGTTCCTCAAAAACGGCTCCCTCCGGTGGCCCTGCGGGGCTCTGGCCTCACTCGCAACCCTCTTGGGGCTTTCCTCTTCCGCGCCCATCAGCGAGGGTCGCGGGACGCTGTGCAAAATATGGAGGGTGTCAGCAGCAGCTTTTGTGGCCAACCGCCTGCTTCCAGCAGGCGGCTACATAATGCCGCTGGAGTGTCAATTTTGCGTTGCTTTTTGTCAACCCGTGGGTTGACATAAGGTAATGCAAAGTTGGCATATAACTATTTGAAAGCCTCGTGTCGAAGACACGAGGTGGCCACAAATGGAACGGTTGAAGCGTTTCTTGTTTTAGAGTTGTTTTGATTTACATAATAAGGAGAGCGCATGGCGATGGAGGCTTTATATGCGCACTTATTGGCACCCTCTCAAAAAAGGAATGCAGCAACGACTTCGCCTCCTCTGGATATGTCAGCACTTAAACCAAAACTGCCCTAAGCTTTGAAACAAAGCGCGTCTTGTTGCACCTCCACCTCTATGGAGTCCCCGGGAAGAAACGCTCCATTGAGGATTTTAATGGCCAGAGGGTTGAGCAGGTATTTTTGAATGGCGCGTTTGAGTGGCCTTGCTCCATAGTTTGCGTCATACCCGTGTTGCGTCAAAAACTGGCGTGCGCTTGGGGAGATGACAAGTCGCAGGCGTTTCTCGGCCAGGAGTCTGTCCGTGCGTGCCAACTGCAAGCCGATGATTTGGGCAATGTCTTCCGGCTTGAGTGGCTCGAAGACAACAACCTCATCAACGCGATTGAGAAATTCAGGTTTGAAGTGGAGTTTCAATGTTTCTTGGACTTTGGTTTTTGCCTTTGCATCCAAAACGGGGTTTTTTTCTGAAATGGCTTCTTGGATGAGTTGGGCGCCAATGTTGGACGTCATAATGAGGACCGTATTTTTGAAGTCCACCGTTCTCCCTTGGCTGTCCGTGAGGCGGCCCACGTCCAGAATTTGCAAAAGCAGGTTGAAAACGTCCGGGTGGGCTTTTTCAATTTCGTCAAAGAGGATGACGGCATAGGGGCGGCGGCGGACCACCTCGGTGAGTTGCCCTCCTTCGTCATACCCTACATAACCGGGGGGGGCACCAATGAGTCGGGCGATGGAGTGTTTTTCCATATATTCCGACATGTCCATGCGGATGACGGCCTTCTCATCATCAAACAAAAAGTCTGCGAGAGCGACGGCGGTCTCGGTTTTTCCGACACCCGTAGGCCCGAGGAAGATGAAGGAGCCGATGGGGCGCTCCGGGTCTTGCAAACCGCTCCTGGCTCTCCTCACCGCATTGGACACAGCTTCAAGCGCGTCGCTTTGTCCAATAACACGTGTTTGCAGACGCTCTTCCATGTGCACAAGTTTTTGGATTTCGCCTTCCAAAAGTTTTGAGACGGGAATGTTGCTCCACTTGGCAACGACGGTGGCAATGTCTTCAGCATCCACCTCTTCCTTGAGGAAGCGTTGGTTTTTTTGCAACTCATTGAGTTTGCCTGTTTGCTTTTGAAGCTCTCTTTCCAGAGAGGGAAGAGCTCCATATTTAAGCTCAGCGGCTTTGTTGAGGTTGCCGTTGCGCTCCGCGCTGGTTTGCTCATTTCGAGTCCGCTCAATGTTTTCTTTAATTTCTCGAATGTTGAGAATGAGAGACTTTTCTGTTTCCCAGTGGACTTTGAGTGTGGAGAATTTTTCGTTGAGGTTTGAAATTTCGGCTTCAAGTGTTGAAAGGCGCTCCAGCGAATGGGCATCCGACTCTTTTTTCAGGCCTTCGCGTTCAATTTCGAGCTGCATGAGTTTTCTGCGTACATCATCAATCTCTGTCGGCATGGAGTCAATTTCGATGCGTAGCCGGGCGCTGGCTTCGTCGACCAAGTCAATGGCTTTGTCGGGCAAGAAGCGATCTGCAATATAGCGGTTGGAGAGTGTAGCGGCGGCGATGAGGGCGGAGTCTTGGATATGGACGCCGTGGTGGACTTCATAGCGCTCCTTGAGTCCTCTGAGAATGCTGATGGTGTCCTGGACAGTGGGCTCCTTGACGAGAACGGGTTGGAAGCGGCGCTCGAGGGCAGCATCCTTCTCAATGTGTTTTCGGTATTCGTCCAAGGTGGTGGCGCCGATGCAATGCAATTCGCCGCGGGCGAGGGCGGGTTTGAGCATGTTGCCTGCGTCCATGGCGCCCTCCGCCTTACCCGCGCCCACAATGGTATGAAGCTCATCTATAAACAGAATAATTTCGCCACTGGCCTTGGCCACTTCCTGGAGGACGGCTTTGAGGCGCTCTTCAAACTCGCCGCGGAATTTGGCCCCGGCAATCATCGCTCCCAAGTCCAGGGAGATGAGCCGTTTGTGTTTCAAATTTTCAGGAACGTCCCCATCCACCATTCTGCGTGCAAGGCCCTCAATAATGGCGGTTTTCCCAACGCCCGGCTCGCCGATAAGGACAGGGTTGTTTTTTGTACGCCTTGAGAGGACTTGAATGGTGCGGCGGATTTCCTCGTCCCGGCCGATGACGGGGTCCAACTTTCCTGCCTTGGCGGCTTCTGTGAGGTTTTTTCCATATTTTTCCAAAGCTTGGTAGCTGCTTTCCGCGTCTTGGCTGACGACGCGTGCATTGCCGCGCACTTCTTTGAGTGCAGCCAGAATGCGTTCTCTGGTGACACCGGAGCTTTTCAGCAACTCGCCTGCGTTTTCCTTGTCTTGTGCGAGGGCCAGGAGCAGGTGCTCCGAGCTGACGAATTCGTCTTGCATGCTTTTGGCTTCGTCTTCGGCTTTGTCCAAAAGTTTCAAGAGGCGTTGGGAGAGGGTTGCGCCCGCGCCGCCTTGTATTTTGGGAAGTTTTTTGAGGGCTTCCTCAATGCGTTGTTGGACGAGTTTTATGTCTGCGCCGATGCGTCGAAGAATGGGGGCAGCAAGCCCGTCTTCCTGAGCAAGCAATGCAGCGGCCAAGTGCTCCGGCTCATAGTTTGGGTTGTCTTGGCGACGGGCCAGCGTTTGTCCTTGTTGCAGGGCTTCTTGGGCTTTCACCGTAAAATTATCCACACGCATATTTAGAAATTAAGCGTGCTTCTGGTTTGCGCAAGCCAGAAATTTAACGGGGCGGGGAAGAAGAGGGAGGTGTTTGAAGCAAGGCCAGGGTTTGTGGGGTTTGGAAGTAGCGCCAAGTCCAGAGGAAGAGGGCCACCACAGAGAATGTGAAGGCGGCGGAGAAGAGGGTAAGCGTTGTTTCCATATGTTGAGGAAAGTTTGTTTTAAAAGCGGTGGCGAAGTCGAATGCGGCGCCGGATTGTCGAGCCAAGGCAGCGGACTGTGCGCCATCCAATGTGCGGAAAACAGCGCAGGCCAAAGCGGCCTTGGAGAGTGTACGTGCGACTTGTATTTTTGGGAGGCTTCCAGTTGACAGCAAGCGCCAGCTTGACAAGAGCACCCATGTAGCGCAGACGGACAAGCCAAAGAGGGCGAGGGTACGAAGGCTGCGCATGTTATGGAGGGCGGCCTGGCGGGCTTCGAGGGAGGAGGAGAGGGCTTGTATGAGGGTTTGGGTTTCTTCCTTATAGAATTTTGAGAAGAGGGGCTCTTGTTGGAGGGCGGCCTGGTGTATTTCAGAGGTATGGACGGGGGAGAAGGCTTCGAGGAGGTCAACCCAGGAGGAGAGGATGACGAAGGCGGCGAGGAGGAGGGTGCCTATGCTGATGAAGCGCAGGGGAGAAGGCAAGGGAGGATTCACAGTGGAGGGATGGGGCTTTGTGGTTTTTGTTTTTGCTGGACGTGGACAAAAAGCAGGCGCAAGTCCGTCAATATTTGGCAAAGCAAGCGGGACTCTTCGGTGGTGAGGTTTCCTTGAGTTTTGTCATGGAGGATACCGAGGAAGTCCAGGCATTGGCGAGCGAGGGGGAGTTGGATTGTTTCTGGGTTTTCGCCTTCACCCAAGTGGATGAGGATGGTGGAGGCGAGGCCGAGGATGAAGGTGGAGAAGGTAGCGGATTCTTGTGGATTTGTTGCTGTTTGCCAGATGAAGTCTGCACCTTTTTGGCTCATGGTATTTCCGGGGGTATTGTTTCAGGCGGGTTGGTTTCCGAGGAAGGGGAAGGGGATTCCTCGCCCATACGAGCCTCTATGGGGCAAGCTTTTTCGGCGACGTCCGGAAGGGTCTCCAGGTGTTGAAGGAAGGCTTCCTGGTTGAGGACGCCGGTTGAGATATAGTGTTGGGCGCAACGTTTGTCGAAGAGGCGATTTTCAGGCACGAGATTCTCCGCGGGCAAATTCTTTTGGAAATGGATATAACAACTTTTCCATGAACGACAAGAGGCGGCCCCACCTTCCGAGAGGAATTTATGCATTTATTGGGGATAGCATGAGGGCGAGGGGCTCTTTGTTGGAGCAGATGGGGATTCTTTTGAGGGCGGGCATAGGGTGCATACAGCTACGTCTCAAGGGGGAGGGTTTAGAGGCCCCTATTTTGGAGCGGGTGGTGGAGGTGGTGGAGCATTCGAAGGCATTGGGGGCCCTATGCATAATAAACGACCGTATAGACATGGCATTATTGAGTGGGGCAGCCGGGGTACATTTGGGGGAGGAGGACATGCCCGTAGTGGTAGCCAGGCGGTTATTGGGGGGGTGTGCGCTGATAGGGAAGACAGTCCGCAATTTAGAGCAAGTGGAGGTAGCGAAGGGGGAGGGGGCGGACTATGTGGGGTTGGGCCCCATATTTGAGACGCGGACGAAGTTTTTACCGATAGGGGCGTTGGGGGTGGAGGTACTTTCTGAAGTTGTGAAGCGCAGTCCATTGCCAGTAGTGGCGATAGGGGGCATTTCGGTTTTGAATATTGCGGAGGTTGCGGCGACGGGGGTACATGCAGCGGCAGTTATTTCGGACATATGGCAAGCATTGGAGCCTGGGCAGCGGGTTTTGGAGTTACGGGACTTATTTACAAAGGCTGAGAGCGCGTGAGTACAGGGAAGAAGCCGATGCTGATGGTTTCCGCGGGTTTTTACTCTGCGGAGTTTTCTGTTGAGGAGGGAGTACAGGCTGCATGTTTGCGAGCTATATGGAAGGCTGGGGGCATACCATTCTTATTACCGTCCCTAGACGACGAGAAGTTATGGGTAGCGGCGATGGAGAGGGCGAGTGGGTGGTTATTGTCAGGGACAGGGCCCTACGGAGGAGGAGGTAGGGAGGTGCAAGGAGGGGAGAGGCTTTTGCGTTTTGGGTTAGAGCAGGCGATGGAGAGGGGGATGCCGATATTGGCATGTGGGAAGGCGTGTGAGTTTTTGGCCTCATATTGGGGGGTGGGCAGGGACAAGCAGAGGCCTCAGGCGGTGTTTGAGCACTGGCAGCCTTTGGAGAAGACCCAGCCATTTCATCCTGTTGTTTTTCAGAAGGAGAGTTGGCTTATGGCTTGTTTGGGGTTGGGGCAGTTGATGGTGAATTCCATGCACAGGCCCGAGTATTGGTTGGGCAACGAGCATGTTGGTATTGCTGCGAAGGGTTTGGATGGGGTGACAGAGGCCATTGAAGGGCGCAAGGGGAAAGTGTTTGGGCTCCGTTGGAACCCGGAATTTCTGTTGGAGTCCGTCCCTAGCCAAGTCCTCATTTTTCGAAATTTCATTTCTTTGGCCAGGCAATACCGGCGCTAGGGGGTTGTTAGTCCCACTCGCGTGCGCGGCTTTCAAAGCGTGTATATTCCGAGAGGAAGACAAGGTCCACGGAGCCGATGGGGCCGTTGCGTTGTTTGGCAACAATCAACTCCATGGGGATGTTGGTTTTGCTTTTGTTGTCTTCGTTGTTGTCGTCTTCGCGGTGGATGAACATGACAACATCCGCGTCCTGCTCAATGGCGCCGGACTCGCGCAAGTCCGACAGCATGGGGCGTCCACCTTTGCGCTCTTCCACTTTGCGGCTCAACTGGGAGAGGGCGACGACGGGCACATTCAACTCTTTGGCCAATTGTTTGAGGGAGCGGCTGATTTCGGCGACTTCCAGTTGTCTGTTTTCGACACGTCCTCTTTGGTGCATGAGTTGGAGGTAGTCAATGACGAGGAGGGCCAAGTCCGGCTCTTTGGTTTTAAGTCTTCGTGCTTTGGCTCTCAAGTCAAAGGAGGAGAGGGCGCCGGTGTCGTCTATATAGAGTTTCACCTGGAAGAGCTCTGCTGCGGCCTCTTGGAGTTTGGCTTCGTCATTGGCACTCAAGCGGCCTCCGCGCAATTTTTTGACGTCGACTTTGGCGGTGGTGGCCAAAAGTCTGGAGACGAGTTGCAGGGAGGGCATTTCCAAAGAGAAGATGCCGACGGTGCGGTTTTCTTTTTTGGCGACGTTGAGGGCCATATTCATAGCGAGGGAGGTTTTGCCGACGCCTGGGCGGGCGGCGATGACAACCAACTCTCCGGGGTGGAAGCCTGTGAGGAGGTGGTCCAAGTCCAAAAAGCCCGTTGTGAGGCCTGTAACACCCGTGTCGGACTTTCGCAGTCGCTCAAGCAGTGCGAGGGCGGAGTCCATAAGCTCCCCCATGGGGACCAAGTCACCGGAGCGCCGTTTATCGGAGACATAGAAGAGTTTGCGCTCTGCCTCATCCATAATGGCGTCCAACTCGCCGGTGTTTTGGGAGGCGAGCTGAAAAATTTCTTTGGCGACGTTGGCGAGGTTTCTGCGTGTTGCTTTTTCTTTGACAATTTTTGCATATTGGATGGCGTTGTGAGCGAAGGGGACGCCCTGGTCCAAGCTGGTTAAATAGGCCGGCCCGCCGACGGCGGTGAGTTTTCCTCGAGTTTTGAGCTCTTCTGCAATTGTCAGCAAGTCAACGGGGCGGTGGCTGAGCTCCAAAGCCAGCATGGCTGAGAAAATTTCAGCGTGAGCTGTTTGTGCAAAGTCTTCCGGCAGCAAAATTTCGGCAACGGAAGTCAGCAGGGAGCCATCAAAAAGCAGAGCGCCCAACACAGCGCGCTCTGCATTCAAATCTTCATGTTTGTGCTCAGGCAAAAGTTCCACAGCGAGCACAAACCATCAGGTTTCGTCGACAACATCCAGCTTAATTTGAACGTGGACGTCTTTGTGCAGTCGCAACTCAATTTCAAAGGAGCCTGCCGTTTTAATGGGTTCAGGCAAGTGAATGGCACGGCGCTCTATTTCAAAGCCTTTGGCCGCCAGTGCGTCTGAAATGTCCAAGGTGGTGACAGAGCCATAGAGTCTGCCTTGCTCACCCACTTTGCGTACAACTTTCAAGTTGAGGTGGGAGAGTTGTCCAGCCAGAGACTCGGCGGAGTTTTTAATTTTGCGTTGGTGCAGGGCGATGACGGTTTTTTCGTGCTCCAGTTGGCGAACGTTTGAGGCATTGGCGACAACGGCCAGTTTTCTGGGCAACAGGTAGTTGCGAGCAAAACCATCCTTAACGTTGAGCAATTCGCCGGATTTTCCAAGTTTGGGAACGTCTTCTCTCAAAATAATTTTCATGGCAAACCCCCATTATCCTTGAATAACCAAATAAGGAATGAGTGCCAGTGCGCGGGCTCGTTTGATGGCCTTGGCAATTTGGCGTTGATGTTTGGCGCAGTTGCCGGAGATGCGACGAGGGATGATTTTTCCGCGCTCCGTGACAAAATATTTGAGGGCGGACTGGTCTTTGAAGTCCACCTGAAGGTTTTTGTCTGAGCAATAGCGGCAAGCCTTCTTGCGGGTGAAGGTTTTGGCGCCGCGTTTGTCGTCTTCTGTTGCTGTCCTATCGGCATTTCGCGAGTATTTTTCGCTTGAATTCATCATATTCATTTTCCCGGAATTAGAGGTCATCGCCCATGTCATCATCATCATCGCCATCAAAAACACCCATTTCAGCCCGCTCAGCGTCACGCTCAGCGCCACCCAAGGGGCGATTGTCGTCGATGTCTCCAGAAAGTTTAATGTCTTCGGAGACGGGGCGGGTGTCTGGGTCTACGTCATCAGCGAGTCTAACGGAGAGGTAGCGAAGGACGTTGTCAAGGTTACGCAGGTTACGCTCCAACTCAGACACCAAGGCGGGTCCGCCGAGGTAGAGGGCGTGGATATAAACAGCGCGGGGCTGAGCTTTGACTGGGTACATGGTGCGTTTTTTGCCCCAAGTTGTGAAGCGAAGGAGTTTTCCGCCCTCGCGGTTGACAATGGTGCGCACACGCTCCTTTGTCTGGTCCACAACCTCGTCTGGCAATTCTGGTTTCAGCAGGAAAACGGTTTCATATTCTCGCAGCCGAATGGCTGCTGATGCTTGTGTCATGTTTTCTCCTCCCCATGGGGATAGCCCCCTTTTATTGAGGGAGCGGGGAACAGCCGGCTTTTGGGCAAGCTGTGGACGGGGGACAACGCGCCCGTCACCTCGCGTTTTTTTACAGGCAGACTCATAGGTGTGCAGGCGGGCTTTTGTCAAGTCTGAGTTGAATACGTTGGGGCCAGGCTAGGGTAGAGCGGATGGGTATTTGGCAAGCAAGTCATCCACAGCTTCGCGTAAATATTCACTTTGGGCGATACGGGTTTTGCGAGACAGCTCGCGCAATTTGTCGACTTGCGCTGCGCTGACGAGGACATGCGTAGAGGCGGAGTTTTCGGTAGAGGTATCGGCGGAGGGAGAGGAAGGTTCAGTCGTCATGGGGGCAACGTGGTAGTGAGTTGGCCCTCATTAAAGAGGGCTTTAGGCCGAAGTCAAAAAAAAGCCCAGCGGGGTGGTTGGGCATTTTGGGCAGGGTGTTTTTCACCCTCCAGGTGGGGGGCTCCGCGCCAACTGAGAAGGTTTTTTTTGGGTTTGCGGCCCGGGCCGTTTTTTGAAATGTTTCTTTTTGCCCTCCGGGCGGGGTTTTATTTAACTGAGAATGTTTTTATGGGCCATGCGGCCCGGGCTTTTTTCCCCTCCGGGCAGGTTTTCGCCTCTTCGGCGAGTCACTTTTTTTTTGCGCGCGCAAAAAAAAAGTAACCAAAAAAAAACGGCGCCCTGCGGGGCCTTCCGCATCACTTCCGACCCCCTCCGGTGCTTCCCTCAATTTGCTTGCATCGGGGGGGGCCGGGGTGGCTCAGTGCTGAAGCGAGAAACGCTTCAACCGTGCCATTTGAAGCCGCCTCGGAAAATACGCCTCACCCACAACCCTCCTAGAGCCATCCGAAACAGCCTCGAAAAACACCCTTCACTCGCAACCCTCTTGGGGCTTTCCTCTTCCGCGCCCATCAGCGAGGGTCGCGGGACACTGTGAAAACTCGGAGCGTGTCAGCACTGCTCTCTGCATTCAACCTCGTGTCTTCGACACGAGGCTTTCAAACAGCCCATATGCCAACTTTGCATTACTTTATGTCAATTCACGAGTTGACAGAAAGCAATGCAAAGTTGACACTCCAACGGCATTATAGAGCCGCCTGCTGAAAGCAGGCGGTTGGCCACAAAAGCTGCTGCTGACACCCTCCATATTTTGCACGTGGCCCCGCGACCCTCGCTGATGGGCGCGGAGGAGGAAAGCCCCAAGAGGGTTGCGAGTGAGGCGAAGAGCCCCGCAGGGCCACCGGAGGGAGCCGTTTTTGAGGAACTTTTTGGGCGAGCAAAAAGTTCC
>Ga0209755_10003839_pt1 | contig 18373 bp, 18 predicted proteins | sample TergutCo191P1_FD_187301 | JGI IMG/M metagenome (GOLD analysis project Ga0209755, IMG submission 187301) | Cornitermes sp. P1 segment gut microbial communities from Petit-Saut dam, French Guiana - Co191P1 (SPAdes) (version 2) | ecosystem: Host-associated > Arthropoda: Insects > Digestive system...
ATCCACCTTTCTTGCCCATTCAGCTTTTGTTCGACGCTGTGCCATTTGCATCTCTCCTCTCAAAAAACCGTTCTTTTTTCGCTTCGCCTGTGCCTCTGGGTACTCCTGCGACGGTTCCAATCGACTATACCACAAAATCCCACACCTGTACAGGTGCTTTTCTATTTGACGCTTACGAACAATTGATAGAAAATAAAGGCTTAAAAGAAAGCTTAATTATTTTGACGCTTTTTACGCCGATTTTGAATAAAGACAAGCAGCGAGAAGAAACAATAGCAACTGCAAAGCAATCTATACTTAGAGGTCTGACTACACTTCAAATTACTGACAAAAACGGGAAAGTAGTCGCGAAAATTCCGCCGTTAAACGGCGGCGACTCAGAGAATGAAATTGCTATACTGGAGATGCATATGCATCGTGATATGTCGCAATCGCAACAATTGCAGGGGCATTTTCTAGGGATTTTGATAGCAATAATACAAAGAAAACATAAATTTTCTATTGAAGATTTGGATTTTATTTTTGACAACAATATGATTGTTCCGGATGACAGAATTGAAATAATCAAGCATGGACTCTATCTTGGTCTATCGGGGAGCTATTACGCCGCACTACACTTGCTCGCTCCGCAAATGGAGAATATATTCAGAGAAATTGCTCGCGAATGCGGTGCGATTGTTACTACATACGATGCAACCGACCATAGCGAGCAAGCAAAAACATTGGGTTCAGTTTTTGAATTGCAGGAACTCGTGGATAGTTACGATGAGAATATACTTTTTACGCTAAAAGGCTTGCTCAATGAAAAAGCTGGAGCTAACTTACGCAATCGCGTCGCACACGGAATTTTAGACACGAGCGAAGGCTCAAGAGGCGTTGCAATCTATTTCATTTGTCTGTGCTTAAAAATATTCTCATGGTATTCAGACGAAAGTTACTCCATATTAGTTGAGGCATTGGAGGAACAAACTCCTTAGCTGGAAAGTACATTTCTCAGATAAGTCGATATTTTTTGAAAATTTGGACAAATACCCTTGACAAAATCTATATGCAAAAAAAGAACACTTCGTCACTCCAGCAAAGACCCCCGCAGCCGTTGCAGGATGGCTTTCTCGCGGCGGCTCACCTGCACTTGGGTCATGCCGAGCGCTTCGGCGGTGCGCGACTGCGTCATGGCGTTGAAGTAGCGCAGCTCCACCAGCCGTCGCTCGCGTTCGTCAAGGGTATCCATCACTTGGCGCAGCGCGAGTTTGTCTACAATTTCGCCGGCTTGCGATGGCACGGGCAGGTCGAACTCGTGTTGGCCGCTGTCGTCTTGGCTGGTGAGGGACATCACGGGCATGGCGCTGCCCAGCAGCATGGCGCACTCGCTGATGTCAAGCCCGGCGAGCTCGGCGAGCTCACTGATGCTTGGCTCGCGACCGAGATTTTCCGCAAGTTGCTCTTTTTGGCGCAGCAGATCGCGGGCTTTTTCGCGCGTGGTTCTGCCGACTTTCACCGCGCCGCCCTCGCGGAACAGGCGCTTGATTTCGCCTAGGATCACCGGCACCGCATACGTCGAAAACGCCAGCCCGCGCGTGGTGTCGAAGCCATCTGCGGCCTTGATGAGCCCCACGCTGCCCGCCTGCACCAGGTCGTCAAACTCAACGCCCCTGCCTTGCAATTTGCGCGCGCAGGCGTAGACCAAGCCCATGTTTTGCTCAACGAAGGTGTTGCGCTCAATTGTGCACTCAGCTATCATTGCGCTTGCCTTTGATGAGCTTGCCCATGGTGATCGTCGTGCCTTTGCCGGGCGTTGAGCGCACGCGTAAACTGTCCATGAAGCTTTCCATCACGGCAAAGCCCAGCCCGGCACGCTCGTCGCCGAGGCTTGAGTAAAGCGGCTGCCGCGCGAGCTTGATGTCTTCGATGCCGCGGCCTTGGTCTTTCACCATCACGCGGAAGTAGCCGTCCACATAGATGCCCGCCCACAGGGTGATTTTGCCGGTGGTGTCGGGGTAGGCATGCACGATGGCGTTGGTCACGGCCTCGCTCACGGCGGTTTTGATGTCGGTGAGTTCTTCCACCATGGGGTCTAATTGCGCAGCAAAGGCAGAGACTGTGGCGCGTGCAAATCCTTCGTTGATTGAGCGGCTGTCCAGCATCAGCTTCATTTGGTTGATGAGGGTATGTTTGTTGTATTTCATGTGCGGATTTCCTCCTTTTGTTTGAGCGTTGCGAGTGTTTGCAGGTGCGCCATTTGCATCATGCGCAGCCCCTGCGGCGAAAGATTCACCACCTCCAGCGCTGCGTCGTGGGCGGCGAGCAGGCGGTAGCGCCCCATCACGAGCCCCACCGCTGAGCTGTCCATGAAGGTCACGGCGGCGAAGTCCAGCCGCACGCGTGGCGGGCGCAGCTTGGCAATGGCTTGGTCGATGGGCTCGCGCACGGCGGCTGCGTTGTGGTGGTCAATTTCGCCCACCAGATATGCCGTCAGGCGATTTTTTTCATAGCGAATATCCAAGGGTATACTTGTCCTCCTTTTTGCGTATAGATTGAATTTACCACAAATCGCGCGCGAAATTTCGGGAATTGCGCGGTTGCCTTGACATTCTCGTCCAAGCATGATATGATAGAGGTATGAGAATGATTGAACTGGTGCTCATCGCCCTCGGCCTCGCCATGGATGCCTTCGCTGTGGCGGTGTGCAAGGGGCTAAGCCTGCCCAAAGTTCGGCTGCGCCACATGCTGGTGGTGGGGCTTTACTTCGGCGTGTTCCAAGCGATCATGCCCCTGCTGGGCTGGCTGTTGGGCGCGCGCTTTGCGGGCTATGTGCAAGCCGTTGCGCCGTGGATCGCCTTCGTGTTGTTGCTGGTCATCGGTGGCAAGATGGTGTGGGAAAGCCGCAAGAAAGACGACACCGAGCGTAATCCATCGCTCGGCTTGCGTGTGATGCTGCCGCTTGCCATCGCCACGAGCATCGATGCCCTCGCCACGGGTGTGACGTTCGCGTTCCTGCAGGTGAACATCTGGCTTGCGATTGCGCTCATTGGCACGATCACCCTTGCGATGAGCATGGCCGGGATGAAAATCGGCAACGTGTTCGGGCTGCGCTTCAAGAGCCGCGCCGAGCTTGCCGGTGGCATCATCCTCATTGGCATGGGCGTGAAAATTTTGGTGGAACACCTTGCGTTTTCGGGCTAGGTGTGGTATAATATAAACTGTATGTGAGGTGTGCGCATGAAGAAGCTATTCATTGGGCTGCTTTGCCTGGCAATGCTGGGCTTGTTTGCGTGTGAGCTGGAGCGTGGTCCGCAAGAAATCTCGCTTGCTGTTGCGCAAGAGCAGGCTACACCCGAACTCATCTATGCCCGCCCTTTCCATGACATCACACTGATGGCTTGGCCATCCGACCATGTCCCCTCATTCACCCTAGCACAGTACGGCTACATTATGCTTTACTATCCATCCTATTGTGACACGAGCATTCCGGGGCACATACGCGTGCAAACCATGGTCATTACCAATGAGGCAGGATTTTATCAACGCATAGAGGGTCTGACCGCAAGCGCCCCTATCTATGATGAACTTTGGTTTTTCAGCGACTCGAGCAATTTTAGAGACTTCAATGGCGATGGCTACCGTGACATCATGCTGCGAAACTGGGAGAAACGCACTGCACAATTTCTGATATGGTGCAGCGACACAGGCGAGTTTGTGTTTAGCGAAACCCTGCGTGAACTCTACCCGTTTTCTCTCAGTTCGGACACCGACCTGTTGCATGTGTGTGATCCTGAAAATGGGAATTGCCGCGACTATCGCTATCGTGACGGACAACTACAATTGGTGCGTGAAGCACCACGGAGGACAGAATGACCCACCCCACCATCACCCAAATCGCGCCCGCCGTGCACTGCGTGGCCGTGCGCACCGAGCAATTCAAAACCGCGCGCATGGTGCTGCAAATGGCGCTGCCGCTGCGGCGTGAGCAAGCCGCCCAAACCGCGGCAAACGCTCTGCTGCCGTTTTTGCTGCACCGCTGCAGCGCCGCGATGCCCACCCCGCGCAAGCTTGAGCAAACACTCGCCGACCTGTACGGCGCGGTGCTGCACGCCAACGTCAACAAGCAAGGCGAGGCGCAGATTCTGTCCATCGGGCTCACCGCCATGGACGACCGCTTCGCGCTTGCGGGCGAGAAAATCGCCGAAGAATGCGCCGCGCTGCTGCTCGACCTGCTCTTTCGCCCCCTCATCAACGAAAGCACCGTTGAGCTGGAAAAACGCCTGCTCATCGAGCGCATGGAAAGCGAAGAGGGCGACAAGTGGAAATATGCCGCGCAGCGCGCCGAGGCGCTCATGTGCAGCGACGAAGCCTATGGTCTGAACCCGCTGGGCGAGAAAGATGCCGTGGCTGCACTCACCGTCGCTGACGTGCAAGCCGCTTGGCAGGCGCTGCTCATCGCCGCACCCATGCAGCTCACGATGGTCAGCAACGCCGCCAGTGAGCCCATCTGCGCTGCCCTGCGCGAGCGTTTTGCCACCCAGCAGCGCGAGCCGGTGCAGCCGCAAACGCAGTTTATTCCAACGCCTGGTGATGTGCGCAACTTCCGCGAAGAACAGCAGATTGAGCAAGCCAAGCTGATGATCGGCTTTCGTGCTGGCGTGAACTCCGCCAGCGAAAACGACTATGCCCTGCGTGTTGCCGTTGATCTGTTCGGCGGCGGTGCGCACAGCAAGCTGTTCCTCACCGTGCGCGAAAAACTCAGCCTGTGCTATCACGTCAGCGCGCAGCCGCACCGCTACAAAGGTCTGGTGATGGTGCGTGCCGGCATCGACACCGAGAAGTTCGACGAAGCCCGCGAGGCGATTCTGGACATGCTCGCGCAGCTGCAGACCGGCGACTTCACCGACGAAGATTTGGCGACCTCGCAGCGCTCCATGTGCGACAGCTACACCACCTACACCGACCTGCCCGAAACCCTCGCCGCTTGGTACGGCTTGGGGCTGCTGTGCGGCGAACACGAAACCCCGCACGACGCCTGCGCCCACATCAACGCCGTCACCCGCGAGCAAGTGATTGCCGCCGCGCAGGCTATCGCACTGGACAGTGTGTATTTGCTGGCAAGCGCGTGATGCGCGTAATGCGAAGTGTTCTTTTTTTGCAAAAAAAGAACCAAAAAAAACCTAGCCGCTTCGCGGTGGACTGTTTATGTAAGTTGAAGAAACAAGCCCTATTCCCCTCCGTGGAGGGGTGCCGTCGCAACGGCGGGGTGGTCATCGCGGAGCGATTGCAAAAAGAATTTGCGGAGGAAATTATGCTCAACTGGGAAACGATTACGGATACACACCTTGGCGAAACCTACTACCGCGCCAAGCACCCCGCCGGACCCGAGGTGCAAGTTTGCCCCAAGCCCGGCTACACCAGCGCATACGCCATGTTTTCCACAAAATATGGCGCGATTGACACCGCCATTGTGTGCGGCAACAGCGTTACCGAGCTGCCCGAAGGCACGGCGCACTTCCTTGAGCACAAGCTGTTTGAGGACGAAGGCGGCGAAGATGCCTTCACGCGGTTTAAGCAAACCGGTGCCAGCCCCAACGCCTACACCAGCTTTGACCAAACCTGCTATCTGTTCAGCTGCGCCACGGAGTTTCGCAAAAACTTCGAGATCCTGCTGGACTTCGTGCAGTCGCCCTACTTCACCGAGGCCACTGTGCAAAAAGAGCAAGGCATCATCGGCCAAGAAATCCGCATGCTCAACGACTACCCTTCTCGCAACTTGTTTTTTGGGCTGCTCAAGCTGCTTTATCCCAACCATCCCGTGCGCATTGAGGTCGCGGGCACCGAGGCCTCCATCGCCAACATCACCGCCGAGCTGCTGCACGATTGCTACCGCCATTTCTACAACCTGCACAACATGGTCATCACCGTGGCGGGCAATGTGACGCTTGAGGAAGTTGAGGCAGTGTGCGACGAGCAGCTCAAACCCTGCGAGGGCTCGCCTGCCGTGCGCCCGCGCATCAGCGACCCCGCACCGCCCGCCGTGCTGGTCGCGCGCTACCAAATGGCGGTGACTGTGCCGCTGTTCACGCTGGGCTTCAAGCAAGTGCGCGAAGCGGCTACCCTCACCGCGCATGAGTCCGCCGCGCAAAAGCTCGCGCTTGATATTCTCGCCAGCGAAACCTCGCCGCTATACGAACAACTGCTCAACGACGGTCTCATCAACGCAAACTTCGGCAGCGAAATCCTGCATGGCGACGACTACGCCGTGGCGCTTTTCAGCGGCGAAAGCCACAAGCCAGAGCAAACCGCCGAGCGCATCGTTCAAGCCATGCTCGCCGCGCAAATCAGCGAGACCGACTTCGAGCGCGCCCGCAAACGTGCCTACGGCAGGTTGGTGATGGAGTGCAACGACATCGAAACCATTGCCGACCGCATGACGGAGAGCTACTTCGCCGGCTGCGACCTGTTCGCCCGCGCCCGCGCCCTGCGCGACATGACCCTTGAAGATGTGCAAGCGCAAGTGCCGCAGATGTTCCGCGAAGGTTACCACGCGTTGTCTATCGTAGAACCCATTTAACGCGAAGTTTTCGCACCTTTTTTTGCAAAAAAAGGTGCCCAAAAAAACCTAGATTGACTGAGCTGGGGGTCTGATAGACCACAGCGAAGCGACGAAGCCCCACCGCAGGTGGTTTTGGTTCTTTTTTGCAAAAAAAGAACAAGAAAGGAGTCCCCATGGAAGTATATTTTCGCATGTTTAGCAACCCCATCACCGTCAACAGCACGGCGTTGCAGATTGGCGGTTTCACCATTCAGTGGTATGGTGTGCTGATTGCATTTGGATTTTTGCTGGCGGTGCTGTTTGGTGGCCGCATGGCGTATAAATGGAAAATGAACCTCGACAAAATGGTCGATGTGCTCATTGGCGGCACGGTGGGCGGCGTGGTTGGCGCGCGGCTTTACTACGTGCTATTCAACCTCGGCGCGATGAACAGCTTCGCCGACATCTTCCGCATTTGGGAAGGCGGGCTGGCGATTTATGGCGGGATCATCGGCGGCTTGTTGGGCGCGTTTATCGTCACGCGCATCAACAAGCTCAACTTCCTCAACCTCATGGACTTGGCGGCGATGAGTTTTCTCATCGGGCAAGGCATTGGTCGCTGGGGCAACTTCACCAACCAGGAGGCGTTTGGCGGCAACACCAACCTGCCCTGGGGCATGTGGAGCCAAGCCACCGCAAACTACATCGCGGTGAACCAAGGCATGTTTGCGCAGCACGGCATTGAGGCTGTGGCGGGCACGGTGATTGACCGCGCGTATGTGCACCCGACGTTCCTGTATGAATCGCTGTGGGTGCTGCTGGGCTTTGGTCTGCTGTATCTGTTTTGCCGCAAATGGCGCAGTTTCAGCGGTCAACTCATCTTGCTCTACGGCATGTGGTATGGCGCGGGACGCTTTTTCATCGAAGGTTTGCGCCTTGACCCGCTGTTCATCGGCGGCAGCAATGTGCGTGTGTCGCAGCTGCTTTCGGGCTTGATTGTACTGGGTTGCGCGGCGGCGTTCATCTACTTTACGCTGAAGTTCAAGAAGAACCCGCAGCCCATTGAAGGCATCGATTTCTTCCCCGGCGCACCCGTTGAGGAAGAAGAAATCGTGACCGAAGATGCTGCGCAAGAAGAACCTGTTGAAGAAGTCGCAGAAGAAAATGACGTGGAGGAACCAACCGATGAGCCAATTGCTTGACGGAAAACTGGTGAGCGGCAAGCTGCTGGATCGCCTTGCTGCTGAAATTTCGGGCATGCCGCAGCCGCCCATCCTCGCGGTGATTTTGGTGGGCGAAGACCCCGCCTCGCAGGTGTATGTGGGCAACAAAAAGCGTGCCTGCGCGCGCGTGGGCATAGTGTCGCGGGAGCATCTGCTGCCCGAAAACGCGGGGCAATCTGCGCTGCTGGCGTTGATTAACCAACTCAACGCCGACGAAAACGTGCATGGCATTCTGTGCCAAATGCCGCTGCCGCGCGGCTTTGACTACGATGAGCAGGCGCTGTGCCGCGCCATCTCCCCTGCCAAAGATGTGGATGTCTTTCACCCGGAAAATGTGGGCAAACTCATGCTCGGCGAGCCCGACCTGCTGCCCTGCACCCCCGGCGGTGTGCTCGAATTGCTCGACGATGCGGGCATCGACCTTGCCGGCAAGCACGTGGTGGTCATCGGGCGCAGCAACATCGTGGGCAAGCCCATGGCGATGCTGGCGCTGCAGCGCAACGCTACCGTGACGATTTGCCATAGTCGCACCAAAAACCTGCCCAGCATCACTCGCCAAGCCGACGTGCTGGTTGCCGCCGTTGGTCGCCTGCATTTCGTGACCGCTGACATGGTGAAAGACGGCGCAGTTGTGGTGGACGTGGGCATCAACCGCCTTGAGGGGCGCAAAGTGCGTGGCGATGTGGATTTTGACGCCGTCGCACCCAAGTGCAGCTGGATTACGCCCGTGCCTGGCGGCGTGGGCCCGATGACCATCGCCATTTTGATGAAAAATACACTCGCGGCTGCCAAGCTGCAAAAGGAGAGCACATGAAAAAATTCTACCGTTCAACCACCAATCGCCATGTGACCGGCGTGTGCGGCGGCATCGGCGAATATTTCAACATAGACCCCACGCTGGTGCGTGTGGTTTATACGCTGCTGTCGATTTTTTCGGCGGGATTCCCCGGCGTTTTGGGCTATATTTTGCTCACGGCGATCATTCCAAAGCGTCCGGTTGGTCGTGATGATGATGTTCCGCAAGCCTAAAAGAAAGTGTAATATTGATGTCACGCTTTAACGCGCTGCGTCTGCAGCATCCTGTTTTTCACTACCACAGCTATGCAATCGAGCCGCAAGACGAGCAAATTTTGCTGCGTTTTCACTTTTCGATTGATGGCCTGGGCGAGTTTTGCCCCACCACGACCATCGACACCCGCAACCTCACCGCGTGCAACGCGCTGGACTCCCCGCTTGCGCAAGATTTGGTGTTTTCGCTGGGGCTGGTGGAGTTGATTTCGTACTGGAAATGTGCTTGCCCCCCCGAAATTGTCATCCACTGCGGGCATTTAAACCGCGACGAAATCGACTGGTGGAAGCGTTTGTGGTATCACGGTTTGGGCGAATTTTTCTACCGCAACGAAATCACCACAAATTTTGACGAGTTTGCACGCGTGCGCTGCGAAGCGCCCGTGCTACCGCGCGCCGCAAGCGATTTTCACAGCGCGGAACTCAGCTTAGTCCCCATCGGTGGCGGCAAAGACTCGTGCGTTTCGCTTCATTTGCTTAGCGAGATGAAGCGGAAATTGATGGGCTTCACCGTCAACGATCAGCCTGCGCGAACCGAAACGTTCGCAGCGGCGGGCTACTCGCCCGAACAAATGCTACGCACACACCGGCAAATCGACCCGATGCTTTTGCGCGTTAATGCGCAGGGCTATCTCAATGGGCACACGCCGTTTTCAGCGATCGTGGCATTTTTGGGGCTGTTTTGCGCGTATCTCATCGGCGCGGATGAGCTTGTGCTGTCCAACGAGGCCAGCGCCAATGAGCCCAGCGTGCTCGGCACCGACGTGAACCATCAATACTCGAAGTCTTACGCGTTTGAATGCGACATGAATGCGTATATCCGGCGGCGCTTTGCATTGCCAATTCAGTACTTTAGCTTGCTGCGCCCCTTTAATGAACTGCAAATCGCCAAACAATTCTCCGCGTTAACGCGCTACCACGAAACATTCAAAAGTTGTAATGTTGGTAGCAAGCAAAATGTGTGGTGTGCACGCTGCGCGAAGTGTTTGTTTGTTTATTTAATGCTAGCCCCCTTCCTGTCAAGTGCGCAGACAGACAAAATATTTGGCGAAAATTTATTGGAATTGCAAGAATTGTCGGGTGAATTGCAGGGGTTGCTTGGGCAAACTGCCGAAAAACCCTTTGAATGCGTGGGCACAGTTGCGGAGGCAAAAGCTGCAGTTCGCGCGCTAAGCGGCGACACTTCAGCGACGAAAAGTCTGCTGTGCGAATGGAATGCCGAGCACAACCTCCCCCCGGCTTTTCGATCAATCACCGAAAGGATGCACGATTATGTTAGCACAACTGCTTGAATTTTTGGGCACAGGTCGCATTGGACTGCTGGGTTTTGGCCGCGAAGGGCAGTCTACTTATCGTTTTTTGCGTCGCCATTTTCCCAATCGACCACTCATCATCGCCGACCAGAACCCTGTGGAAGTTGACGACGCGCACGTCACGTTATTGTGTGGCGAGAATCACCTTGACGTGCTGCACCGCTGCGATTTGCTCATTAAGTCGCCGGGGGTGTCGCTCAAGGATATCGACATCCCGCAACAATTGCACATCACCTGCCAAACTGATCTGTTTTTGCGTTTTGCGCAGTGCAAAAAGGTCGGCGTAACCGGCACCAAAGGCAAAACGACGACCTCGGTGTTGATTTATGACATGTTGTGCGCCAGCGGCGTGCCGGCGAAGCTCATTGGCAATGTGGGCGTGCCGGTGCTGGATTGCTTTGAGGAAATCGACGGTCACATTGCGGTCATCGAGCTCTCCAGCCACCAGCTGGAGTTCACGCGCGCGTCGCCACAGGTGGCGGTATGGACGAACTTGTATGAGGAGCATCTTGACCATTATACCGGCGGTTTTGTGGGCTATGCTGCCGCTAAGGCGCAGATTTGCAATCACCAAGCGCCCGGCGATTTATTCATTTTGAATGCGGACCAACCCTTGCACGAGTGGGCGGATCTCAGCCCATGCCCGGCGCAGCGAGTGTACATCGGCTTGGACGAAAGCGGCCCATTTTTGCGCTCGCTGGACAACACCAACCCACGCCTGCGCGGCGATCACAACCGGCAAGATATCTATTTTGCGGCTACGGCGGCGCTCGCGGTTGACGCCACGCAAGCGGGCATTCGCCGTGCCGTTGCGGAGTTTCGCGGCATCCCTCATCGCATGTGCCCAGTGAGCGAAGTCGGTGGCATCACTTGGGTGGACGACTGCATCTCCACCATCCCACGGGCGGTGTTGTTTGCGATTGATGCCCTGCAGGACGTGGACACGCTCATCATCGGCGGGCTCGATCGCGGCTTGGACTACGGCGATTTTGCGCGCGAACTGGCGCAACGAACGGTGCGCAACATCATCTGCATGCCGGACACAGGGCACGCAATTGCCAAGCGGCTAGTGGATAGCAACCGGAATATTGTGTGCGTTGATACGATGGACGAAGCCGTGCAGGCAGCGTTCGCCCACACGCAGCCGGGCAAAACCTGTTTGCTCTCCCCGGCTGCGGCAAGTTATAATGTGTACAAAGATTTCGAGCACAAAGGGCGGCACTACGCCGAGTGCATCAATAGTAACGCAGCAGCGACACCACTTTGCCCAAAATGACGACTTCTTTGACGATGATTGGCTCCATGTAGTCGTTTTCGGGCTGCAGGCGGAACTGGCCGTTCTCTTTGTAGAAGGTTTTCACGGTGGCTTCGTCTTCGATCATCGCCACCACGATTTCGCCGTTTGAGGCCACGGGCGTTTTTTCCACAAAGATGATGTCGCCGTCCAAAATCCCAGCATTGATCATGCTTTCACCGCGCACGCGCAGCGCAAACAGCGTTTTGTCGCGCGAAACCGGACCGGTGTAGGGCAGATAGCTCTCAATTTGCTCCACGGCCAAGATGGGCGCGCCGGCCGTGACGGTGCCCAGCAGCGGCACTTGTTGAATGGCTTGGTTACCCAGCCCCACAATGCGGATGGAGCGCTTGGCCATTGGATCACGCATGATGTAGCCTTTGTCTTCGAGGGAATCCAGGCTCACCTGCACGGACGACGTGGACTTCAGACCCACGCGCTCGCCGATTTCGCGCACCGAGGGCGGCACGCCGGTTTGCATGCGTTCAACCAGAAAGTCGTAGATTTTTTCCTGGGTTTTGTTGAGTTTTGGGCGATGGTTCATACTAAAATCCTCCAATCAAAATTTTCTGTCACTTCCATTATAGCATATGTTCATACGTTTGTCAAACGTTTTTTCGCGAAAATCTAAAATATTTTTTTCGAGGTGTGCTATGCAAGAACTAAAACTCCCCCGGGCGCAAAGCCTGCAAGAAGCCGGTGTGTCGTCGGCGGTGCTGGCGAAGATGATGCAGCGCATCATCAACGAAAAACTCGAGATGCACTCCATCATGGTGCTGCGTGGCGGCAAAGTCGCCTATGAACAATTTCGCGCACCCTATCAGCCTTGGATTCCGCACGTGATGTTCTCGGTGAGCAAAAGTGTGACGGCCACGGCGGTGGGCTTTTGCGTGGACGAAGGTCTGCTTAAGGTCACCGACTGCGTGGCGGACCATTTGCCCGAGCTGCGTGAGCACGAGGCTGACCAAGCCATGCTCAACAAACTCACCGTGCACCACCTGCTCAACATGAGCAGCGGCAAAGAGGTCAACATTTTGGCAGACAAAACTCGCAAGCAATGGCTGCGTGATTTCGCCGAGTATAAATGGAAAGCCGCGCCGGGCGAGGAGTTTCAATACAGCAACGAAAACACCTATATCCTAAGCGTGCTCGTGCAGCGCGTGAGCGGCCAGTGCATGGTGGATTATCTCACGCCGCGGCTGTTCGCGCCGCTGGGCATCCCCCGCCCCTTTTGGGAAAACGATGGCTGCGGTGCCGAGGCCGGTGGCTGGGGGTTGTATCTCACCACCGAAAGTTTTGCGAAAATCGCCATGTGCTATGCGCAACAGGGCGTGTTCGCCAACCGCCAGATCATCCCCGCCGAGTGGGTCAAACAGCTCAGCGCCGTGCAAATGCCCACGCCAGCCGGTGATGCCCCGCACGACATCAATGGCTACGGCTACTGCGTGTGGCACAGCACGATACCCGGCTGCTACCGCATGGACGGCATGTTTTCGCAGTTTGCGCTGATTTTCCCCGAGTACGATGCCTGCATCGTCACCACCGGCGGCGAAATCTACAGCCACAAAATCCGTGATGCAATGTTCGACCTCCTGCTCGACCTCTTCACCCAAACCGACACCCAGCCCGTGCCCATCCCGCAGCTGCGTGCCTATCCTCCCCTGCACTACAGCGCGCGCTGCCCGAGCCTAGAGGAAAAACTCGACGGTCGCACGATTTTCTTCCCCGCGCTCATGCAGCAGACGGTCAAAGTGGCGGGTTTCCCGCTAAGCGTGATGCCCTTTGCGGTGTTCTTCATGAGTGCCGATAAAGCTGGCGGCATTGACAAAGTGAAGTTTCGCTTTGAACAAGATGCCGTGAAGTTCAGCTGGAGCGAAGGCAGCGAGCGCAACACCGTGCTGTGTGGCATGGACGGAAAAGCCCGCAACTGCAAAATCACCCTCGGCGGCATCGAATTCATCGTCAGCTGCTCGGCGGCATGGGAAGGCGCGAACAAGCTGCATGTGCGCATTCGCCCGCTAAATTCCGTGAGCGAACGCCGCATGGTGTTTGTGTTCAGCGCCAACGGCAAGCGTGTGCGCATGTTGCCGCGCAGCTCACCCAGCCTCACCCACACGTCGGGCTACGTTGCGCCGATGGTTGCCACCATGGTGCCCAACGAAATGGTGGGCAAGCTCATGGCCGACTCGCTGCACTACCTCACTGCCCTGCTCGAGCCGCTGCACATCGGGTTCTTGAGATAAGACGCGTGTTACTTTTTTTGCAAAAAAAGTAACCAAAAAAAACCTAGCCGCCCCTGCGGGGAGCAGGCGCTTCGCGGCGAATGCTTATAGTTAGTTGAAAAAACAAACCTCGTTCCCCTCTGTGGGGTAGTTTTCAAAAAAAGCACACCCGCACCATCATCAAGGTGCGGGTGCTGTGTTTTGTTTGTGGTTATGCCATCTGCGCTGAAATCGCAAGCTCGCTGCCATACAACGTGCGGCAAAGCGCCACGCCAACTGAACCGCCAACGACCGGCAGTATGATGCCGCCTGTGTTCACGACTTCGACATTAACGTGCACATGCAATTGTGCGCGGCAAACGCAGCTGTATGTTGCTTGCACCGCTGCCGCAAATGCGCCCGGATTCGGGAAAGTGAACGGCTGCACAGCAATGAAGTTTGTGTCAAACCATTGCTCGGGGAAGTTTTCATTCACCATCTCCATAATCATCGGCAACAGCATGGGAGGAAGCCCGCTTGTTAGCGCGGCAATCAGTTGTGCTTGGCTGGTGATGCGCGCCGAACCAGCGGCGAGGGGCAACGCCCAAGCGCCATCTAGCAATGCGGGCAGTTCGTTGCATGGTGCAAGCGTGCCATCACACGGTGGCGGTGGAGGCGGTTGGGTGGGCAGCTCTGTGGGGCAAAATCCCCTCCCCAGCCAGTTGCACAGCAAATCAAACAGCCACCGGCGCAACCAGGTTGAGTGGTTTGGCGACTGCGGGTTTGGGCAGCCGCCGGGCAGATGCCAAGTGTCGCACAGGCAATCGGCGTTGGCTTGCGCAGGCACGGCGCTCACCACGCCCAGGCTTGCCACGAGGGCTAGCGCCAGCAAAACAGACAATAATTTTTTCATTCGACCAAACCTCCTGTATATTAGTTCCAACAGCATTATAGCATATTTCGCGCGTATTGTCAATGCGCAAATCAACCAAACATATCGGGGGGGGGCGATATTTTGTGCAAATTGACATTTAGTGTCGCAGCCATTGCGCACGATCATCACTTCCACAGCGCCACAAAGATTGCAATCACCTTTCCATCAATATTTTTCCAGCCCCATTGTAACACATTCCCACGTGTTCGTCAAGCCCCAGCCGCCATACTAAGGCAAGAAAGGGGGCGCAACATGAAAAAACTCGCTCTTATCCTCGTGCTGCTGCTCGTGTTTGCCACACCCGCGGCGGCGCAGGGCAGCGTTGCCCTCACCTTTGACGACGGCCCCAGCAAGGTGACCACGCAAATCATGGCAGCGCTGGAAGATGTTGACGGTCGCGGCACATTTTTCGTGCTGGGCAACCGTTGCGCAGATTATCCCAAAATCCTGCGGCGCATGGTGCGGCGCGGCCACGAGATTGGCGGGCATTCATGGGGGCACGCACGGCTCACGGGGCTTGGCTCTGCCGCGCTTGCGCAAGACATCGCCCGCACCACCCAAGCCATTGAGCAGCACAGCGGTCATGCGCCAACGTTGCTGCGCCCGCCCTTTGGGGCAATCAACCAGCAGCTGCGCAATCAGGCTGATGTGCCCATCATCCACTGGAGCGTGGACACCCACGACTGGCAGTTTTGCGACCAACTTTGCCCCAGGCGCGACGCATCGCAGTGCGCCCGCGAGGTAGACAAACTGGTGAACGATGTCCTTGAGAACCTCCAAGACGGCGACATCATCCTCATGCACGACATTTTTGACTTCACCCAGCAAGCGGCTCTGCGGCTCATCGAAAAGCTGCACGAAGGCGGCTGGCAAATGGTGACCGTCAGCGAGCTATTCGCCCAGCGCGGCATCACATTGCAACCGGGCGAAGTGTATTATCATGCGCGAACAGTATAAAAAACGGGCGACCATCACGGTCGCCCATTGTGTTTAGTCTTCGCTAAAGGTCATGTCTTCGTCCGGCAAGTCGGTGTCCACATCTTGTGCGGAGGCATCTTCTGCGGCAGGTGCGTCTTGCGGCGCAGATTCTTCCTGCGGCGGCGCATTGTCGTCTTGCACAAAGTTGTTGCTTTGCCCCGGCATCACCGCAGCGGTGGCGGCTTCGCGTCTTGTGCGCAATACCATCCATAGCACAGCTGCAATGGCTGCCAGCAACACAATCACGGCAAGCAGAATCGAAAACCAGTTCAGCGCAAACGGCGTTGAGTCGCGCACCACGGTGTAGTAACGAAATTCCCACGCCGGACCGGCTTCAACATAGCCTTCATGCTCTTGGTTATCCAGCTCATCAAGGCTGGCGATCACGCCTCGGTAATACAGCCAGTGCACACAATAATCCAAGCCCGCGCATTCGTAGCACACCCAGTCGCGGCTGAGCACTTCGCCGCCATCATAGTGGAAAAAATGCTCAAACGGACGCCAAGGAATGTGGTTGGGTTGCGTGCGCGGCGGACGATTGGTGAAACGCGGCAGCGCCGTAGTTTGCGGCACAGGATTGCCGTATGCGTCAGTACCCGTCCACTCGGTGGTGGTGGTTGGAATTGTGGTATAATTAACCGGGTCAAACACGGTGGTGTTATACACAAACGCATGCGTCCAGTCGTCATATGGCGGCGGATCGTCAGCATCCAGCAAAGCCACTGCCGAATAGGCGTAGCCCATTGCCGCGAGCATGATGAGGGCAATGAACAGCCCAAGCACTTTTTTCTTCATACCATACCTCCCTTTTCCACTTTGTCGCACGGGCGCGCGAAATTCCTCTTTGACGCGATGCTACTTTTTTGAAAAAACCACCTGCGGTGGGGCTAATTCGCTTCGCTGTGTTCTATCCATGCCCCATAAATAGTCCACCGCGAAGCGGCTAGGTTTTTTTGGTTACTTTTTTTGCAAAAAAAGTAACACAACGTCTCATCTAGCCCCCAAATGCCTGCCCACATTCTGGGCAGAAGCGTGGTGCTGCGCCGTCGGCGGGTTGCCAGTTGCAGCCGCTGCACTGCGCCGGCGCGGGACGTGCGTTGCCGCATTCGTGGCAGAATCTGCCTTGGTTGTTTTCGCCACAAGCGCATGCCCAGCCGTTGCCGTCTTGTGCGCAGGTTTGCGCGGGTGCTGCTGCGGGGCGACCGCTGCCGCATTCGTGGCAGAAGCGACCATAGCTCGTCACGCCGCAGGTGCATGCCCAGCCGTCATCACGCATGGCGGCGGGAGCTGCCGGTGCGGGCGGCGGTGCCACGGGAGCTTGTGCGGCTTGCTGTTGCTGCTGCATTTGGAACAGCTGCTGGGGATTCACGCCGCCAGCTTGTTGCGCCATGCCAAGACCCATGAAGCCCATCATTGCGCCGCCTTGGTTTTCGGCAGCGCCGCGCATGGCATCGGCTTGCGCCATGGTGAGCGCTGCGGCCGCCATGCCGGGGTCGCGCATCACAGCTTTGCGCTGCAGCTGTTTGATCATCTCTTCGTCTTCCGGCGGTGCGGAAACGGAGTTCATGCCAAACGAAACCACGGCAAAGCCGCGTTTTTGCGTCCAGCGGTCGCTGAGCACTTCGTTGAGCGCTTCGGTGATTTCGGTGGTGTGCCCAGGCAGCGCGCTGTAGCGGATACCCATGGCCGAAATGCGCGCGAACGCAGGCTGCAGCGCGGTGAGCAGCTCGGTGCGCAGCATGCTGTCGATTTCGCTGCGGTTGTATTGCGTGGTTACGTTGCCCGCCACATTGGTGTAGAACACGATGGGGTCAACGATGCGATAGCTGAACTCGCCGTTGGTGCGGATGGAAATGTCGATGTCCAGACCGATGTTTTGGTCCACCACACGAAACGGTACGGGGTTAACCGTGCCGTATTTGTTGCCGGGCAGCTCGCGCGTGTTGATGTAATACACACGTTGCTCTTTGGGGATTTCGCCGCCAAAGGTGAAGCGCTTGCCAATTTGTTGGAAGCTGCTGACCAAGCCTTTGCCCAGCCCGCCATACATGATGCTGGCTTCTGTGCCGCTGTCATAGATGAACTCGCCCGGTTCGGCGCACAGTTCGGTCACGCGGCCTTGGTCGGTGATGATCATGCATTGGCCGTCGGCCACAGCAACGATGCTGCCGTTGGTGATGACGTTGTCGCTGCCTTGGTTGCGGCCGCGTTCGGTGTTGCGGCGTTGCCCACGAATCATCAGCACGTCTACCGGCAAGGCATCAGCGTAGAAAAACTCGCGAAACATTTCGTCCCGCACGCCTGCGGCGCTGCTGCGCAGTGAACCCACCGCTTGTCTAATCAGTCCCATAAAAATCTCTCCTTCACGGTAATATATGATTGGCTATATTATAACACACTTTCCCCCGCCGCGTCAAGTGCTTTTCGCAGTGTGCGCGACAAACTCTCGTTTTTCACCAGCTTAATGGCAATGAACGGTCGCCCCGCGCCGGCGTTCACCGCCACGCGCCCGGGCATCACCTCGCTCATCGCGTGGATGTGCTGCATGTTCAGCTGCTCGATATACAGCGCGGCACGCTCGCCGCTGGTGCCCACTTCGTAGATGCCGCACTTCGCCGCCGCCGCACGCACCAGCGCGATGTCCACCAGCCCCAGCACGGGCGCGGGCGGTTCGCCAAAGCGATCGATGAGCTCATCCACCACGTCGTCGGCATCTTCCGGGCTGCGAATCTCCGCAATGCGGCGGTAGATCCCCAGCCGGTGGCGCAGTTCCACAATGTAACTTTCGGGAATGTGCGCGTCGATGGGCAGGTCGATCTTGGTATCTTTCATGCTAGATCGG
>Ga0209755_10003840_pt1 | contig 18367 bp, 21 predicted proteins | sample TergutCo191P1_FD_187301 | JGI IMG/M metagenome (GOLD analysis project Ga0209755, IMG submission 187301) | Cornitermes sp. P1 segment gut microbial communities from Petit-Saut dam, French Guiana - Co191P1 (SPAdes) (version 2) | ecosystem: Host-associated > Arthropoda: Insects > Digestive system...
CGTCGGTCAGCTTGATTTTCCTGTACCCGTTCTTGCCGTCGTCGTAGCTCCGCATCGGCGCCTTGGTTTTGATGCTCCTTACCAATCCCGCGTCCGAGACTTCGTACTTTCCGAAGCCGTCAAGCGTTGCCCACTTCATCGCTTTACCCATTGCCATGCTCTCCGCAGTGCTCAATCGTCCCATGCAGCCCCCACGGAATGACCTGCTCTCCCTCGGGTGTCATGTATGCAAACCTCAGCATTTCACGCTCCGGCGCTTTCGGGCACGCAATGCCGTGGCTGTGGTACACTATCGGCTCCGTGCCGCGATACATGATCTGCGCCGAAATCAGCTTTGCGCCCGATCCCTCCCGCAAATGCCGCAGCGCTGACTGCATGATTTTGCCGGCCGTTTCTTCTTCGCTTGCCTCGACGCAATCAGCCACGAAATCGGACGTGGCGCATATCTTTCTCATGCAATTGACAATTCCATTTGGGTCTTGCCAGTTGACGTCTATAACCATCAGCTCTACGCTTCCCATGCTCACCTCCAGTCCCCATGCAGGTCATTGGTCCCTATCTCTATCACCCTGTGCCCGACGTACAGGGTGATCTCCAAATCGGCGGCCCGCCAGATAATCCGCCCCATTCTCGTGTAAAGCGGATCGCCCGCCGCGTCCCGTATAGCCAGCTTCGCGTCATGGGCAAGCCAGGCAATTTGCAAGAAATCATCGTCGGCAATATAGGCGCGCATCGCGAAAACGCGGCCATTTCTGCACGGAAGCAGGTAGAGCGCGGCGCCGCAGGGCAGGCGGTCGGCGTGGAACGCGCCCCATCTCTCAAGCCCATCGGGTACCCTTGCGGCGGTCTCGGCGATCATCCTCTCGACAATCGGGGCGAATCGGCTGGGCTGCATCTGCCTGCCCTCGCGTTGCAGGGGTGTTGCTGTTGATGCAAGTATTGCTGCTGCAAATGTTGCGGCAATTATCGCGGCGATGGTGATGGCGTAAGCCTTTTTATAGAGCATGCCTTTTCTCCCGATTCTCAAATAAAGCCATATGGGGACGGCGGGAATTGAACCCGCAGTCTCGCAGATTGAAAATCTGGCGTGTTAGCCGTTCCACCACGCCCCCAAGCTGCCCGTCTTTCCGGGCTGTCCGCTGCTTCCATTCCCCGGTGCTCATTTTTGCGCCTTACCCGCTCCGTCTAACAGCAACTCACCGGCAGTGCTTCCCTGCTTCCATCGGTTTTTTTTCTGTACCAGCGCCTAAACCGAAAAACCTCGCTCTGGGCCGCCCTGGAATCGAGCCAGGGGCGGGAGGGAAAAGGAGGTGGAAAACCCTCCCGCGCCATCCGGCCCGCGTTCCCCGGCAATCCTCCGCCGGGGTGGAGCAAATCTCTTTCTCAAGGCTCACGCAAAGCCCTTTTCTTCCCGCAGCTTTTTGTTTTTGGCCTTGTAGTCTTGCAGCAATGCGCCCATCTGAATGAGGCCGTGCTTTCCGCCCAGCCTCGCCCTTGTCTCCATCGCCTCGATTGCGTCCTTTCCGTAAATCCTGACAAGCTCGGCCCTGAATATGTCGCGCTCCCCGTGCCTGTGGAGGTTGCACCGCTTGCACTGAGGCTTGCAGTTCATCGGCTCCCACCGCGTCGCCATTCTTGCGCGGGGGATGAAATGGCCGCAGTCGGCGTCTTTCCAGTGGTGCGGGGTGCGGCAGGTGAAACAAAAGACGTAGCCGTTGTAGTCGGCGGCGGACATGCGGATGTATTTTGAAAACGCATCGTCAAGTTTGCCGATGGCTTTTTGGCGTTCGGACTTTGGCTTAGTCATTTGTCCCTCGCTTCAATCAGCTCATCGGCAAGCGCGTATGAGTTTTGTGCTACTGTTTTCGCTTTGTCTGCAAAACTCATTTCAGGATGTTTGTCAAAAACTCTTTGAATGCATACAGGCAATGCCTGTCCAGCGAAGTAGTCACGCAAGGACATTCCGCGGCTGGAGCAGTCCATGTAGCCGCACCCGCCTTCCTGCCCGAAATGCTCCGCAACCGGAAACGCCGATCCGCCATCTTTCCTTTCGCTCATTGTTTTACCTCCCCAAAATCCACAGCGCGGCAAACACAGCCGCCAGTATGTAGCCGGACGCAGCCATGATGCGAGTCTGCCACATGTACCGCGTAGCCTTTCTTCTGCTGGAGAAAACTTTCCCGTATGCATACGACGTTTCAGAGTCGCAGACTATTGTTTCCCTCATTTGCTTCTCCTACTTCTGGGAAAACCCGTGCTTTCCTTCCCGGTTTTCGCTATCGCGATCCCAATTACCGCTATCAGAACCGCCAGGCCAATCAGTGCCATCGTCTCCTCCCGCATCTGGGTTTATGTCAATAAGCTTGAAAATTACATTCTTGCCGTCCGTCCTTTGGGCGGAGCGGCAGGCAAGTTTCTCAAAGCATTGGATGTCGCCGAAAAGGCAGCAGTCCCGGCACTCCAGCGCCTCCGCATCCCTGTCTGCTGCCGTTACTGCTTTGCCCATGGGTATTTCAATCATGCCTATACTGCCCTTGACAAAAATCTTTCGCAAATCTGCACGCCGTTTTTGAATTCGTATAAGTTTTGCCATACGCTGCCGAACCCGTCTCTTTCGTCATGGGTGTTTTCGTAGACCTTGACGATCTTGCCTCGGAAATTCCTGTGTTTTAGTTTCTTGCCGAAAAAGGCCTTTCCTTCGCGTAGATAAGTATCGTTTACGGCTACCAAATCGCCGACCTTGAATTTTGCCTTCATCTCACCCTCCTGTTTCTGGGCATGGCTTCGCCCATTCCCCCGCTTGCGAGGGAGTTTTTGCTTGCATGATAGACCGCCAGCAGCCTAGCCAGCCGAAACATGGTCAGGGCATAGGGCGGTCAAATCCGTTCAACAAAAAAAAATCAGGCCAAACTTCCAGCATCTGGGGCAAACAGTGTCGGCTGCCGCCCCAGGCCAAAAATTCAGCCTGATTTACCCCCTGCCGACACAAGGGTTTTACCCAAACGCTTTACCCAAAAACGGGCTGGGCGCTGGTTTATTCGTTGCAGGATAAGGATTTAGCGAGGTATTGACCTATACGACATGAGCGGAAACGTGTGGGAATGGGTTTGGGACTGGTACGGGCCGCTCGAGCGCGAGCCCCAGACGGATCCTGCGGGCGCGCCCTCGGGGTCTTACCGCGTGGTGCGCGGCGGGAGCTGGTTCAATGCGTCCCGAGTTGCCCGTTCCTCGCGCCGGTCCGGGGCCGACCCGTCCTTCCAGTGGCTCGACGTCGGCTTCCGCCTCGTTCGCCCCTAGGCATGGCGGCCGGGCCGAGTCCGGATGCGGGCGCAGCGCCCGGCGGGTTCGCTTTTTGCCGCGGACGCGTTACAATCAACAACCCCGCCATGAATGGCGGGGCATGCTGTTTTGGCAAGGAATCTGTCTCAGGGCCCATACCCCTTTTGCGCCCTAGAGGGCGGGGTATGGACCCCTCGCAGACAATCAAGCCCATGGAGAATTTTTCGTGAAAAAATCGATATTGGCGATGGCGACGGCGGCGCTGTTTCTGGCGGCCGCGCCCGCGGCGTTCTCGCGGGACGGCGGAATGGTTCGCGTGGAGGGCGGGACGTTCGACATGAACGGGCGCAGCGTAACGGTGAGCTCTTTCTACATGGACGCGCATTTGGCGACGCAGCGCGAGTGGACGGAGCTTATGGGTACGACGCTGCGGCTGGGCAGGTTCACCCCGTTCATTTCCGGCGAAGGCGACGATTACCCGATGTACGGCGTGAGCTGGTTCGAGGCGGCGGAGTTCGCGAACCGCAGGAGCGCGCGATCGGGGCTTGAGCCGGCTTACGAGATAAGCGGGACGGACGTGACGTGGAACCGCGCGGCCAACGGGTATCGGCTGCCGACGGAGGCGGAATGGGAATTCGCGGCGATGGCTTTCGGTGAAATTCACCCCGTTGCAATGTCTGGAATGCCGCCCCCGGCTTCCAGGCAAAGCATGGCGACCTCTCTGATTTTTCCGGCGCATCCGGAATTGCGTCAGACTGGGCGCAGCGTTAACATGCCCTAAAAATTTATGCCTGACCCTGTCAGTCCTCGCCCTGGGCCATGGTGTAGCCGGGCTCGCCGTTCAATTCCAGCAATTTTTCCACATGCATCCATTGGTGAACTGCGGAAACCCGGGTCAGCAGCTCCATGACCTGCTCCGGCGACGCGTCCGCCTTTGCGTCCCGCAGAACGAAGCGGCAGCGCCAGTGGTCAACGCAGTCGGGAAAAGCGTCGCCCAGGGGATAGACCTTCGTGCCACGGTTTGAAATCATCTTGAGGCGGAAATCGGACGCTTCCGCGATTTTGTCCAAGCTGAGCCCGAGGGATTCGGCATCCTTCTGCCACTCGACAAAGATATCCGCGCCGATGACGCGCCTTGATTTGGCCGCGACAAAGGCAGGCTCGCCGGGCACATTCGGCATTTTGATCGCCCGGTAATCCCTGGCACGCCATTTTGCGGGTTTTCGCCCCAGGTTTTCGATAATCGTTTTTGTATAGACGCTCGTCGGGGCCCCTTTGTCGTAGCCGGCTATGTCGCCGGTTTGGGCCTTGCCCTCCTCGATTGTTGCCATCACCGCGTTTTCGATCAGCGCCGCCGCGTCAAATTCGCCGATATGCCTGAGCATCATTACCGCGGAAAGAATCACCGCGGTGGGGTTAATCACGTCCTTGCCGGCGTATTTCGGCGCGGAGCCGTGAACGGCCTCGAAAATGGCCACGCCGTTGCCAAGGTTCGCGGTCGGCGCGAAGCCGAGGCCGCCCACCAGCCCCGAGGTAAGGTCGCTGATGATGTCGCCGTTCATGTTGGTTGTGACGATTACATCGTACTGCTCGGGCTTCTTGACCAGTTGATGCGCGCAGTTGTCGATAATCACGTGCCAGGATTCCAGGTCGGGATACTCCGGGGCGATTTCCTCAAACGTTTTTTTGAGCAGGCCCTCGGTAAGTTTCATGATGTTGGCTTTCGTGGCGCAGGCAACGGATTTTCTGCCCTCGGCCCTGGCGAACTCAAAGGCCGTGCGGACTATTTTTTCGCAGCCCTTGCGCGAAATCAGCTTGAGGCACTGCGCCACCCCGGGAGTCTGCATGTGCTCGATTCCGGCGTACAGGTCCTCCACGTTTTCCCTGACCACGACCAGGTCTATCCCGCGCCCGCTGTAGGGGGTCGCGACGCCTGGAAACTCCCGCACGGGGCGAATGTTCGCATAGGTCTCGAAGAGCTTGCGCAATGTCACGTTCGCGCTTTTCTGCCCGAAACCCACCGGCGTCTCCAGCGGCCCCTTCAAAACCACGCGGGTTTTTTTGATGGACTCTATCGTGTCGGCGGGAACGCCGGAGGGAATGCCCTGCTTGAAGACGCTGGCGCCGGCATGGCGCTCTTCCCATTCAATATTGACGCCCGCGGCGGCGATTATCTGCATGGCGGCGCTGACGCATTCGGGGCCTATGCCGTCCCCCGGGATAACGGTGACCGCTCTCTTGCTGCTTTGCATTTTGCCCTCCTAATTTTTGCGCCGGCTTCGGCGGCTCGGGTTTTGGAGCCGCGGCCCGCATTTACTTATATGCGTTTTGCCTGCATTTTGTCAAGGTCGCCGCAGGCAGCGGCGGCGGCGGGCGGGCGGGGAAATGTGGAGGGGTTTTTCGGGCCGGCCGCTTGACACGGCCGGCGCTTTTCTCGTATGATTTGGGCAGCATGGCGGCATAGCTCAGTTGGTAGAGCAAACGGCTCATATCCGTTGGGTCATAGGTCCGAGTCCTATTGCCGCTATATTTCGCCTGGTCGGGCCGCGTGCCCGCGGCTCCCGCGAGGCTTCGGCTTTGCGGGGGCCGGCTTTTTAGACGCAAGTGGGTTATGGAAAAAAGTGATGCCCTGGCTGAGGGCGCGGCGCTGATCGGCGCGTGCAGGAAGGAGCTTGCCAAGCGCATCGTGGGCCAGCGCGAGATGATTGACGGGCTCTTGGCCGGCCTTGTCGCGGGGGGGCACGTCCTTCTTGAGGGCGTGCCGGGCCTGGCGAAGACGCTGGCGGTCAAGAGCCTTGCCGAGATTACCGGCCTTGACTTCAAGCGCATTCAGTTCACCCCGGACCTGCTGCCGGCCGATCTGACCGGCACCCTGATCTGGGATCAGGGCAAGGGCGCCTTTTCGGTGCGGCGCGGGCCGGTTTTCGCAAACGTGATTCTCGCCGACGAAATCAACCGCGCTCCGGCAAAAATGCAGTCGGCGCTGCTGGAGGCCATGGAGGAGCGGCAGGTCACCATCGGCAAGGCGAGCTATCCCCTGCCGGACCCGTTCTTCGTCCTTGCGACCGAAAACCCGATCGAGCACGAGGGAACCTACCCCCTGCCGGAGGCGGAGCTTGACAGGTTCATGCTCAAGCTGCTGGTGGGCTACCCGACGCCCGAGGAGGAGCTTGACATAGTCGGGCGCAGCCAGGCGCTGTCGGCGCAGGGCGCGGGGAAGCGCGAGCCGCTGTCCCCCGTGCTTGGCAGGGCGGAGCTTGCCGGGCTTCGCAGGGCGGCCGACTCAGTCCACGTTGACGGGAAAATCGCGCAGTACATCGTCTCGATAGTCGCGGCGACAAGGCCCGCGCCGGCGCAGGCCGGGAAGCCCAGGCAGGCCGAGGGCCTTTACCGCTACGTCTCCTTCGGCGCCTCGCCCCGCGCGTCGATAGCGCTGCACCGCTGCTCCAGGATACTCGCGCTGTTCGCGGGAAGCGCCTTCGCAAGGCCCGAGGACGTCAAAAAGGCGGCCCTTCCGGCGCTGAGGCACCGCATCTCGCTTTCCTACGAGGCGGAGGCGGACGGGCTCGACGCCGACGCCGTCATTTCCAGGATCCTCTCCCACGTCCCGGCGCCCTGATGGACACCCGCGAGCTGCTCGGCAGGATATCCCGGCTCCCAATCGCGGCCGAGGGGCTGGCGACGAGCATGCTCTCGGGCGGCTTCCGCTCCGCCTTCAGGGGGCAGGGCATGGAATTCGACGAGGCGAGGCACTACCAGTGGGGCGACGACGCGAGGTCAATCGACTGGAACGCCAGCACCCGGCTGGGCACGCCATTCTCAAAGGTTTTCCGCGAGGAGCGCGAGCTGAGCGTCTTTCTCATCCTGGACGCGTCCGCCTCGATGCGCAGCGGCATGGCAAGGCCCTGGGGAAGCGCTGCGGCGCCGGGCGGCGGGCGGAGGCTCAGCCCGTACGAGCAGGCGCTGGTTGCCTGCGCGCTTCTGGCCTTTTCGGCGCAGAGAAGCGGGCAGCGCGTCGGCGCCCTCATCTTCGACCGCGGGGTGGACCGGGTTTTCCCGCCGCGCAAGGGAAGGCGCGCCGCCATGGCCTTCGCGTCGGCGGCGCTTAGGCGCGGCGATCCCGGGTCCGAGGCGCAGGCGCGGGGACTCAGGGCTCGCCGCCGGGCGGGCGGCGCTGGGGGGAGCGAAGGCGCTTCCGGGGCCGCGCTGGGGGCGGCGCCGAGGGCGGGGCGCGCTGGGCAAAGGCCGCCGCCTGCGGGCGCGGCCGGCAGCAACATCCGGGAGGCAATCGCCGCTGCGGGGCGCCTGCTCAGGCGCAGGAGCATGGTCGCGCTGGCCTCGGACTTCCTCAGCTCGGGCTGGGAGCAGGAGCTGGGCAGGCTGAGCCGCAGGCACGACGTGGTTGCGATCAGGGCGTTCGACCCCGCCGAAAGCAGCCCCCCGGACATCGGGCTGGTTTGGGCCGCGGATCCCGAGACCGGCGCCAGGATAGCCGCCCCCACAGGCTCGGCCTCGTTCCGCGAGGCCTGGGCGCTCTGGCACGCCGAGCGCGCCGATCTCTGGCAAAAGCTGTGCCGAAGGGCCGGCGCCTCGCCCCTCGAGCTTTCCGTGGCCGCGGACGCCGCCGCCGTCCTGTCCCGCTTTTTCGCCGGCAGGAGGCAAAGGCAGTGAGCGCCACCGCCCAAAATGCCCTGCGCCGGGCGCTTCCCGCGCTGCTGGCGCTCGCCCTTGCCTGCGCCTCCCCCGCCCGCGCCGAGGCGCAGGCCGGCGAAGGCGCGGGCATGGGGGCGCCGGCCGGGCAGATCGCGCCCGGGCGCACGGTTCCGGCAGCGGTGTTCGTCGGGGATCGCGCCGCGCTGATAGCGCCTCTGCCGGGCCTTCGCGGGCAGGGCGACGAGGAAGTCCCGGAGGCGCAGCTTCCGTCGGCGCCGGGCATCGACATTCACAGGGCGGCGCTTCAGAGGCGGCCGGGCGGAAGCTCCCTGCTGATCGAGTTCACCGCGTTCGCGCCGGGGCTCATTGAGCTTCCCGCGATCGAAATCGGCGGGGAGGCCTTCCATGGGCTGGCCGTCAGCATAGGCTCCGTTCTGGCGCCGTCCGAGCCGCCGATACTCTCCCCGCCCGCCGGCCCCCTCGCCGTTCCCGGCACGGCGCTTCTCGTTTACGGGGGCATTGCGGCGCCTGCGCTGGCGCTGCTTCTGGCCTCGCTGCTTTCGGCGCGCGGGCGCGGCTGGCTCCGGCTCAGGCTCGCCGCGCGCAGGAGGCGGCGAATGCTCAGGCTGATGCAGGGCGCGGAAAGGCGCTGGCGAAAGGCGCTGGCAAAGGGGGCTCCCCCGCGCGAGGCGCTTGGCGAGATCGCGGCGGAGTTCCGCGCCTTCCTGGCGGACCTCTCCGGGGAAAGCTTCCTCTCGATGACCGCCCGCGAAATGGGCCTTCTCGGGCTCGAGGCCGCGCTCGGCCTTGGCCCCGCGCCCGGCGGGCAAGCCGAGGCGACGGGCGGGCGGGCGGCGCTTGGCCTTGGCTCGGGGCCCGGCGGGCAAGGCTCGGCGCCGGGCGGGCAGGTCGAGGAGCCGGGCGAAGGGTTCTTGGAGGGCTTTTTCCGGCGCTGCGACGGGCTGCGCTTCTGCGGGCGCGAGATCGGCGAGGGCGAGGCGCTACAGGCCTTCGACGAGCTGCGCGGCTTTCTCGCCGGGCTTGCCGCGCTGCCTGCCGGGCTCCCGCCGGCAGGCGGCCGGGGCGCGGGCGAAAATGCGGGGCCCCGGGCGCCCGGGCCCTGGGGGCCAGGGCTCGGTGGGCCAGGGCTCGGTGAGCCAGGGCTCGGTGAGCCAGGGCTCGGTGAGCCGGGGCATGGCGGCGCGGGGCAGGCGAAAGGCCCGCAGGGGCGGGGCTCCGGGGGCAGGGCGGCGTGAGCCCGATTTTTCCCGCGCAGGCGGGCTTCGCCTTCGAGCGCCCGCTGGCCGCGGCGCTGGCGCTGATCGCCTTCGCGCTTGCCCTTGCGCTTGCGCGAAGGCTGGGCAGCCCCTTCGTCGCCTCGGCGCCGCTGGGGCCCCCGGGGGGCGAGCCGTTCAGGGGGCCCTTTGGCCTTGGGAAAATCGTCAGGCTGCTGCGCCTCGCGGAATGGCTGGGGGCGCTGCTGCTTTTCGCCGCCGCGGCCGGGCCCGTGGCGCGGACGGCGGAAACCGTCTGGCTCAGCCGCGGCGCCGACGTCGTGTTCGTCATGGACATAAGCCCCAGCATGGCGGCGCTGGACATGGGCGGGGCCAGCCGCTTCAGCGCCGCCCGGGCGCTGCTCCTTGACTTCGCCGAGCGCAGGCCCGCCGACGGCATCGGGCTTGTCGGGGTCGGTACCGACGCGGCGCTGCTCGTCCCCCCGACTATGGACAGGGAAATGCTCCGCGCAAGGGTCGGCGAGCTTCAGGTGGGCGAGCTTGGCGACGCGACGGCGCTTGGCATGGGGCTCGCTGTCGCCTCCTACCACATCGGGCGCTCGCAGGCGCCGCGCAGGGCGGTCGTCCTCATAAGCGACGGCGAGAGCAACGCCGGCGCCATTCACCCGGAAACGGCGGCCGGCATGGTCAGGGACGCGGGGGCCTCGCTTTGGGTCATCGGCATCGGCTCCGGCGGAATCGTCCCCATCGACTTCGTCGACCCCTTCACCCGAATCCGGCACACGGGCATGTACGACTCCGCGTTCGACACCGAGTCGCTGCGCAGGATAAGCGAGGCCGGCGGCGGCTCGTGGATAATGGCGCCGACGGCGGACGCGTTCGCCTCGGCCTTCGCCCGCATAGACGAGCAGGAGCTGGTCGTCCTGCGCGCCGGCTCTGTTGCCTCCCGGCGCGGCCTGCACCCGCTTTTCCTTGCGCTGGCGCTGGGCCTCATGGCCGGCTCCCGCTTCGCGAAGCGCTTCTTCCTGGGGGCCTGGCTATGAGCCTGGCTGTGAGCCTCGACTACCCCGCCTTCCTGCTGGGCCTTGCCGCGCTTGCCCCGCTTCTCGCCGCCGACCGCCTGTCCGCGCGCAGGAGGCGAATCGCCGAGAGCCTGCCGCCCGGGATGAGGGCGCGCTTCTCGGGCTCGGCGGCTCTTTTCAGGCTGTCAATGGCGCTTCTGATAGCCGCGCTGGCCGGGCCCCGCTGGGGGGCGGCGCCGGAGCAGGCGCAGCAGCGCAGATCTGCCGACGTGGTTTTCGCGATCGACGTCTCGCGCAGCATGGAAGTCGCCGACGGCTCCGGCGAGTACCTGCCAGGCGCCGGGCAGACGCGCCTCGACCGCGGGCTTGAGATAGCGCGGGAGGCGGCGGAGGCGCTGCCCGGGGCGCGCTTCGCCGTGGCGGTCAGCCGCGGCAGGGGCGTCCTCGCCGTGCCGCTGACCTGGGACTCAGGCGCCGTCGCGTCGTTCCTGGAGGCGCTGGGCGGATCCGCCATGACCGGCAGGGGCACGAACCTGGAGGCGCTGGTCGACGCCGCGGCCGGCGCCTTCGGGCCCTCGCCGCCCGCGCGCAGGGCGATAGTCCTGATTTCCGACGGCGAGGAGACCTCCGGCTCGCTGCGCGCCGCGGCCGACCGCAGCCGGCAGGAGGGCATTTCCATAGCCGCGCTGGCCGTGGGCAGCCCCGGCGGCGGCGCCGTCCCGGGCGCCCCGGCCTCGGCCGAGCCAAGCCGCAGGGACTCGGGCCCAATGCGAATGGCGGCCGCGCGGACCGGCGGCGCTTACATAGACGGAAGCCGGCAGGGCGCCGCGGCGGAGCTGATCTCGCACCTCGGCGCCCTGGCCATGGGGGCGCCGAGCGCCCCGGGACCAGGCGGCGGCGCGCCTGGGAGCGCTGGCCCTGAGGGGCTCCGGGAGCGCTGGCCCCTTTTCGCGGCGCTGTCCATAGCGGCGCTCGGCGCGTCCAAGCTGTGCCTTTTGGGGAAGGGCCCGCGCAGGGGAAGCCGGCGCGTCGGGGAAGAAGCGGGGGGCGCCCCGTGAGGCCGGGAGCGCGGCTCCTTGCGGCGCTGCTTCTCGCGTGCGCGCCGCCGCTGCTCTTCGGCGGCTGCGCCGAGGCGCCCGGCAGGCTGCTCGTGCTGAGGGCGAACTCCATGGCGGCGCGGGGAAGGAGCTCCGAGGCGATGGGCCTTTACCTCCGCGCGCTGGGCTGCGAGGGCGCGGCGCCTTACGCCGAGCACGGCCTTGGCCTTTCGTTTTTCGCTCTGGGCGAGGAAGGCGCGGCGCTGGCCCGCTTCGCCGAGGCCGGCAGGCTGCTGGAGGCCCTTCCCGAGGGCCAGCACCGCGAGCTGCGCTTCCGTAACCATTACAACGCCGGGGTGGTTTTGTTTAGCAAAGGCGACTTTGCCGGCGCCGCGGAATCTTTCCGCCAGGCGCTCAGGGCCGGCAGCGGCAGAATCGAGGCAATGCGAAACCTCGAGCTGAGCCTTCTTTCAATGGAGCGCGAGGGCGGCGCGGGCGCCGGGGCCGGAGAGGGCGGCGGGCCCTCGCAGGCCATGGCGCTGGCGTTTGGCTACATCCGCCAAAGGGAAGTGGAGCAGTGGAGAAGCCGGGACTGGCCCGAGGAAGAATGCCCCTCGGGGGACGATCGATAGGGGCCGCGGCGGCGCTGCTTGCGCTGCTTTGGGCGGCGCCCCTGCTTGGCGCCCAGGACGGCCTTCGCGTGATGCTCGAGCCGTCGCTTGAGCCCCCCGTCGCCGGCTCGTCATGGGCGCTGACGATACTTGCAGGCTACCCGAGCCCCGGCGCCGTCAGCGCGCAGGAGCCCCCCTTCCCGGACGGCATATTCCTCGAGCAGGTTGCGCAGGGCCCGCGCGCCGTGAGCCTCGCCTCTTGGCTGGCAGGCGCGCCGCAGGCCCCGGCCGCCGAGCGCTGGACGGCCATCGAGTACCGGTTTGCGCTGTCCAGGCCCGGAACCTTCCGCATAGGCCCCTTCGCCGTGTCGGCCCCGCTTGGCGCGGCGCTGACGGAGCCCTTTTACCTTGAAGTGCGAGATCCCTCCCTTGCCGAAGGGGCCCGCAGGCGCGCCGCCGCCTGGGAGGGCGCCCCGCAGGGCCTTCGCGCCGGCGAAAGCGCGTCCTTCCTGCTGCGCGTCGGCGAGGCAGGCGGCGCGGCGCAGGGGCCGGGAGCGGCGCAGGCATTGCCAAGGGCGGCGCTTTTCATGCCGCCCGTTCCTCCAGGCCACATGCTCGAGCGCCTCCCCGCGCTCGCCGGGGACGAGGCGCAGGGAATCGCGCTGCGCCTGCGGCTGATCCCGCTGGAGCCCGGCGCCTTCGCCCTTGAGCCGAGCTCCTTCTCCTACGGCGGCGAGGCCTTCGACGTGCCGGCGCTGCTGATACCCGTGGGCCCTTGGGCGGGCGCCGCCGCCGGCCCCGCGGCGCAAGGCCCTGCGCCGCCCGGCGGCGCCGGGTTCGGCGGCACGGCGCAGGCGGCGGCCGGCTCGCCCGCGCTTTTCCCGCCCAAAGGCGCCGCCGAGGCGGCAAGCCCGCGGCTTTTCCGGAGGCACGGCGCCGAGTTCGGGGAGGCGCACCGTTCCGCGCTCGGTCTGTGGGAAAGCGGCCGGCGGGCCGAGGCCCTGGCGGAGCTGAGGCGCGGCGAGCGCGACCACCCGGCCGGCGAGCTTTTCGCCGCGATCAGGCGCGAGGCCGAGGCAGCGCTTGGCATTTCCGGCGCCCCCGACGAGAGGCGCCGCGGCCCCCTTTCCGCGCTGCCGCCTTTCAGGGAAATGAGGGGCGCCCGGGGAGGGCGCAGCGCCGTCCTGCGCGAAACCCCCGTCAGGCGCGTCCCCGACCCGGCTGGCGAGGAAATCGCTCGGCTGGCCGAAGGCCGTACCGCGACGGTTGGCAGGGAAAGCGCGGCGCAGGGGGGCAGGCAGCGCTGGGCGCTGATCACGGCGAGCGACGGAACGGCCGGATGGATTCCGGCGGAAAAAATAGTGCTTTACTGAGGGGGCCGGCATGGATTTTGGGGCAATACTGGACAAGTGGGAAAGGCAGGGCGGCGGCGCCGTCGCGCCCGGCGGCGGCATGCCGGGCGCCATGGCGCCGGGCGGCATCCCCGCCGAGGCGTGGGGAAAGCCGCTCAGCCTCCCCATTCGCGCGAGGGGCGCCGACAAAGGCGCAGGGGAAAAAAGCCGGCGGGCAAGCGCCCAGGAGAAGCGCCGCAGGCTCATGGGCAAAAAGCCCGACGCGCAGATCGACATCCACGGAAAGACCGGCGAGGAGGCGTGGGCCGCGCTTGACGCCTTTTTCGCCGACTCCAGGGAAAAGAGCCGCGAAAAGGTGATGGTGATACACGGCAAGGGAAACCACTCAAAGGGCGAGGCCGTGCTGAAGCGCGTCGTCATGGACTTCATCGAGCGCTGCCCCTTCGCCGGCGAAAGCGGCAAGGGAAAAGCCTCCGCCGGCGGGGAGGGCGTGACGTGGGTGCTGCTGAAGGAAGCCGCAAGGGATCAAGCCTAGCGCCGCCCGCAAGGCGCCGCCCGGCAAAAGCGCGTTTCGCGCGGAGCCTGAAGCGCGCCTTCGCTCCAAGGCGCGCCGCGCATTGGGCTCTGCCGCGCCTAGCGCTCCCGGTAAATGATCCTGCCTCGGCTTAGGTCGTAGGGGGAAAGGGCCATCCGCACCCGGTCGCCCGGAACGATGCGAATGTAATGCTTGCGCATTTTCCCCGAAAGGTGGGCCAGTATAAGGTACCCTTTCTGGTTGTCAAGCTCCACTCGGAACATGGTATTGGGGAGGGCCTCGCGAACGATGCCCTCCACCTCAATTGCTTCTTCTTTTGCCACGTATACTCCTTGCCTTGGTCTTGCCTTTAATCGTACTGGGTAAGGGGCTTTCTGTCAAATGCCGGAATATTGGGATTGACAGCCTTCGCGGCGAACGGCCCTTTGGCATGCAGCGCCGGCGGCGCCAGGGGGCTTGGCCGCGGAAAGAGCGCGCCTGAGCGGGCTTCGTTGACAGCGCGGATTTGCGCGTCTATACTTAAAAAAAGTCCAATTTGCGCGGCCGCAGGGCCATTTGGGGCCTGCCCGGAGGGCTTGCCGCTTCCGCCCCGCCCCCAGGGCTGCCGCGCCGCGCCGCGCCGCTTCCGCTCGGCGGCGCCTGAGGGGTCCAAATGAACAAGACAGCCAAGCGCCGCCTCGCCGCGGCCGCTGCCGTTGCGGCGCTTGCCGCCGCCGCCGTTTCCGCCAGGGCCTGCCGCGCCGAAGGCGAGGCCGCCTGGATGCGCCCGCCGCCGGCGCTTGCCGGCATTTGGCTGAGCGGCGGCCTTCCCGCCATTGTCATAAACCCGGACGGCTCGGGGAGCTTCGGCGGCGAGCCTGCAGAATGGAGCGCCGCAGGATTCTACGTGAAGCTATTCATGGACGGCCATGAAACCGTCGCGTCGAGAAGCCTAGCCGCGGGCCGGCTGTCGTTCGGCGCCCAGGGCAGGGGGCCCATGGCAGGGGAGCTGGCGGCGCTGGGCGAGCTTTCCAGGCTCCCGGACGCGTGGGGCGCCGTTCCTGGGGAGCTTGAGGGCGCGTGGCTTCTGGGCGGGGAGGCGCTGCTGGAGATCGGCGGCGACGGCTCGGGCAGCGCCGCGGGCTCCGCCGTGGAGCTTTGGCTGGCAAGGGGCCCGCAGCTTCGGATTGCCTCCGCCGGCGCCGAGACCACGGTTTTCTGGCGCCTGGGCGAGGATGGCCTTGAGCTTCTGGCGCCGGCGTCCGGCCCGCTGGCCGCGGCGCTGGCGGGGGCCGGGCCGCTCGAGCGCGGCTTTCTTGGCGACGTTCCCTTCAGCGCGATCGCGGGCTCAGGCGGCGGCGGGGACTGGATTGACCTTTCGTTCGCCGTCCCGATCGGGGCGCTGCCGCCTGGAAGCGTCTCGGTTGAAAGCGCAGGCGGCGCTGCCGGAGGCAAAGCCGAGGCGGTTGCGCTTTCCGGCGGCGGGGCTGGCTGGAGGGTGCATGTGGCGCTGCTCAGGGAAGGCGACGTCGACGTGCGCGTCTCGGCGGCGGGAATCGATCCCGAGCCGCGCCGCGCGCGCCTTGCCCTCGGCGATCTGAGGGGCGCGAGCCAGGGCGACGACCACGCCGTGGCGGTCAGGCGCGACGGCACGCTTTGGGCATGGGGCGCGAACCCGCACGGCCAGCTCGGCGACGGCTCCTCCGAGCCGCAGCCTTCGCCTGCGCGGATCGGCGCCCTTGGCGGCTGGGCCTCTGCCAGCGCCGGGGAGGCGCACACTGTGGCGGTCAGGGAGGACGGCTCGCTTTGGGCATGGGGCCACGGCGGCTGGGGGCAGCTCGGCCTTGGCGCCCTGCCCGGCAGCCGCGAGCCTGCGCGCGTGGGATCCGGCTACGGCTGGGCAAGCGCCAGCGCCGGCAGGTGGCACACCGTGGCGGTGGCGAGGGACGGCTCGCTTTGGGCCTGGGGGCGCAACCGCGAGGGGCAGCTTGGCGACGGCACGACGACGGATCGGCGCCTGCCGGCCCGCGTGGGGGACTCCCTGGGCTGGGTTGCCGCGTCGGCGGGCGGCTCGCACACTGTGGCGCTGAGGGAGGACGGCACGCTTTGGGCATGGGGCGCCAACTGGACCGGGCAGCTTGGCACCGGCGAGCTTGCGGGCGGCCAGTCCCCCGCCCGCGTCGGCGCCGAGCGCCGGTGGGCAGCCGCCAGCGCCGGCAGGTGGCACACCGTGGCGGTGGCGGAGGACGGCTCGCTTTGGGCCTGGGGCGGCAACGGCTTCGGCCGGCTTGGCGACGGCACCACCGAAAACCGAAGCTCCCCCGTCCGCATCGGCTCCGGGAGCGGCTGGGCCGCGGCCAGCGCCGGCGGCTCGCACACGGCGGCCGTGATGGCGGACGGGACGCTCTGGGCCTGGGGGCGCGGCGCGGAGGGCCAGATCGGCGCCGCGGCCGGGCCGGGCGCCGCGGCTGCCGCCCTTGCTCCCGCGCCAGCCGCCGCCGGATCGGGCTGGGCGCTGGCGTCCGCCGGCAGGGACCGCACCGCCGCCCTCGGCGCGGACGGCTCGCTCTGGCTAGGCGGCGCCGCCCCGGGCATGGCAGGCGCCGCGGCCGAGGAGCCCTGACAGCCGGCGCCGCGATCGGCCGCGGCGCAGAGCGGCCTTCCCGCGCGGGCGCCTTGCGCCGAGGGGCCCAAAGGCTGTAGCCTGAGACTTGATGACGCGCGCAGGCTTTCTCGGCGACGTTCTTCTGAGCCGCCTCAGGCCCGACTCGATCCTCGACATTTCCGGCGGGGGGCGGGCGCTAATCGTCAGCGACCTTCACATGGGCACCGGCAAGCGCGACGACCTGGCCGATAACGGCGAGCTGCTCATTGACCTTCTGCGCGGCTACTACCTCGAGGGCGGCTGGCACCTTGTCCTGAACGGCGACATCGAGGACATCCACCGCCACCCCCTGGTGCGCATCGAGGAGCGCTGGGCGGAGCTTTGCCGCGTGTTCGACCTTTTCGCGGAGCGCGGCCTTCTTTTCAAGCTGGTGGGGAACCACGACGAGGCGCTGCTGCTGGACAGGTCGTACCGCCGCCCGCTCCACGAGATCGTCAGGATCGAGACCGGGGTGGTGCCGGCCTACGTGTTCCACGGCCACCAGTCGTCGCAGATCTACCGGGCGCTTAACAAGCTGATGGGGCTTGGGATTCGGTATTTCCTGGCGCCGTTCGGGATCGGGAACATTTCCTCCGGGCGCAGCCCCTTCCGGCGCTTCGCGGTGGAGAAGGCGGCCTACGAGTTCTCGATGGAAAACGGCTGCATCTCGATAATCGGGCACACCCACCGGCCGCTCTTCGAGTCGCTTGGCCGCTTCGAGTACGTGAGGTTCGAGATCGAGAGCCTGTGCCGGCGCTACGCCTACTCGACGAGCGAGGACCGCGCGCGGATCGAGGCCGAGGTCGGCTCGCTGCGCCGCGAGCTTGGCAAGCTGAAGCGCAAGGAGCGCCGCGACATGCTGCGCCAGAGCCTGAGCCTCTACGGCGACGAGATGCCGGTGCCCTGCCTTTTCAACTCCGGCTGCGCGATCGGCCGAAAGGGCCTTAACGCCATCGAGCTGACCGCCGAGGAGATTTCGCTCGTCTACTGGTTCACCGAGGGAAAGGGCCGCAGGTTCGTCGGCCGCGGCGGCTACGAGATAGAGCGCCTCGCCGGCGGCCCCCGCTGCCGCGCCGTCCTCAACAGCGAGCGCCTTGAAAGCGTGGTGGCGCGGATCAGGCTTTTGGGCAGCAGGTAGCGCCGCTGGCCGACGCCGCAAGCCCGAGCGCGTCTTGCTCCAAAATTCCAAAAAACCGGCAAGGCAAAACCTGCCCGCAGGCCGGGTTTTTTCGCTTGACAAGCCGCGCGAAGCAGCTTATGCTGAGCGCAGCATGAGTGAAGGCAAAGCCCTGAGCCTATTTGGCGAGGCACCGCTGCAAATGAAAGCCGCAAAAAAAGCAACTTTCATTCGAAGTGCATGTCCGAAAGCTCGCTCTGTCCCCCCCCCCCCCCCCCCCCCCCCCCCCCCCCCCCCGAGCCTAATTCCTTGCAGGGCAGCGACTTACGCGACTTTCCCGGCAAAAAAATACCCCGCCAAAGGCTGCGCTCCCAGAGCCCTTGAGGACGCCGGCAGGGCGATGATCGGCTGGATAGTTTGCGAAAAAAAGATGGACCTGAAAAACGAAACTGTTGCCCTGACCCTAGTGGAGCGGGTGACGACCAGGCACTGGGAGCATCCGCCACCGCCTTCAAAAACGGGCGGCGCGGGCGGCGCGGCGGAAACGCAAGGAGGATAACGCGTGAAGAGGGAACTTAAAAAAATGCTGGCTGCGGCGCTGGGCATGGCTTTTGCCGCGGCCTTTACGGGCTGCCCCATGGACAATGGCAGCAGCGGCAACTGGCGGCTTCCGCAGGTGGTCGCGGGCTACAGGCATACTGTGGCCATCGCGTCGGACGGCTCGCTGTGGGCATGGGGATTTAATGCGAACGGTCGAACTGGGCTTGGGACAACAACAGGTCACACTTCAAGGCCTACTCGAGTAGGGACGGATAATAACTGGGCATATGTGTCCGCCTCCGGATCTCGCACAGTGGGCCTTAGAACGGACGGCTCTCTTTGGGTTTGGGGTATTAGAACTAC
>Ga0209755_10003841_pt1 | contig 18363 bp, 14 predicted proteins | sample TergutCo191P1_FD_187301 | JGI IMG/M metagenome (GOLD analysis project Ga0209755, IMG submission 187301) | Cornitermes sp. P1 segment gut microbial communities from Petit-Saut dam, French Guiana - Co191P1 (SPAdes) (version 2) | ecosystem: Host-associated > Arthropoda: Insects > Digestive system...
GTGCTTACGCCTCAGGAAATAGAAGAATTAATGAACATAATGAAGAACCTTGTCGCGGAAGGCAAATCGATTCTTTTTATAACGCACAAATTAAACGAAATAAAAGCGATAGCGGACAGATGCACAGTTCTTAGAAAAGGAAAATGCATTGGAACAGTTGATGTCGCCTCCGTCTCAAAAGAAGAATTATCGGAAATGATGGTTGGAAGAAAGGTGAGCCTGGTTGTAGACAAAGGCGAAAACAGCGCTGGCGAAACAATTTTAAAAGTAGAAAACCTTACCGTTAAAAGCAAGGCGCATGATAAAGCGCTTGTAAATAACGCGAGCTTTGAGGTTCGCGCGGGCGAAATTGTCTGCATAGCAGGTATCGACGGGAACGGACAACAGGAACTGGTTCTTGCCCTTGCCGGAATGTTGGAAGCGGAATCCGGTAATATTTTTTTGGAAGGCAAAGAAATTTCACGTTACGATATAAGATCGAGGGGACTCTCGCATATACCGGAAGACAGACACAAACATGGTCTTGTTTTGGATTACAATATTGCCTATAACATGATTTTGCAGAATTATTTTACTCCGCGCTTTCAAAAATTCGGTTTTCTAAACTTTAACGAAATTTTTAAATTCGCGGATAACTTAATAGAAACTTTTGATATTCGCTGCGCGAACGGTTCAAAAACAGTCACGCGCGGAATGTCGGGCGGTAATCAACAAAAAGTGATTATCGCGCGCGAAATTACACGCAACGACTCTAAACTTGTTATCGCTGTTCAACCCACGCGCGGGCTCGATGTAGGAGCAATCGAATATATACATAAACAGCTTGTGGCGGAAAGGGACAAGGGCAGGGGAGTGCTGCTTGTTTCTCTTGAGCTTGACGAAGTTATGAATGTAAGCGACAGAATTCTTGTTATTTACGAAGGCAAAATAGCCGCGAATGTAAAACCAAAAGAAGTAACGTATCAGGAACTTGGGCTTTATATGTCAGGCGCTGAACGGCAAACCGCATGATACCTAAAATTGTTTTAAAATTAATACTCGCTTCTGCGATGGACGCGCTTTCCTCTGTAACTGCTGTAATTGTAGGACTTCTTGCTGGGTTTATAACCCTTCTTGCAACTAACGCTTCGCAGGTCTTATCCGGTTTTGGCATGATCTTACAGTAGGCTTTTCTTCGATGGTTGATGCCGGGCAGGTTTTATACTTTGCTACTTCAATTATTATAATAGGGCTTTTTGTCGGTTTTTACTCCAAGATAGTATTGTTCAATATTGGAGCATCAGACCAATTTATAGCAGGTGCTTATGCGGCAGTTTTAGTCGGCGTTAAGTGCAGTTTTTTACCGGGGAATATGCTTTGGATTTCAGCTCTTGCCGCAGCTCTTCTTGCAGGTGCTTTATAGGGCGCAATTCCCTGAATTTTTAAAGCGCTTTTTAATGTGCACGATATAATTTCTTGTATTATGTCAAATTATATCGGCATATATCTTGTAAATTATCTCGTAATAAAAACTGTTTACGATCCTCTAAGAAATCAAAGTGTCCGCATAGCAGAAAAAACAAATCTTCCGTGACGGCTTTGTGATATCAAGCGCTAATTCAAGAATAGTAATCGTGGTTCTTTTTGAAATGCTGATGTTTTTTATAATCGAGTATACTTACGATAATTAAGGAGTTAATAAACTAGATGGACTTAGTTTAAAAGTAAAACTGATTTTCAAAGATACTTTTCTTTTAGTTTTTTATCTATGAAGAAATTGATAATTAATCCAGCTGCTACAAGTGTTCCTCCTAATAAATTTCGTAAAGAGAAAGAGCCAGAAATAAGTATATCAATTAAAATACCAGTAAAAACTTGTCCTATAAATAAAAATAATGATAAATAATACTCCGAAATATTTGAAACCGTTATATTACTAAGCAATACAATAACAACACCAATAACACCACCTAGATATATATAATATTTATTTGAAAACATCGTGTTTGTAAGAATCATCTCGTTTTTACCAAATATTAGTAATAAAAATATAGCTATTATAAAACCTACTAAATAATTAAAAAATGTACTTGTTTTTACACTTGTTTTTTCTGCTAGTTTTGCATTTAAAATACGTGTGATTACAATATTTATTCCAGTGATAAACGATATTAAGACGGCAAGTATTTCAAAGTTACTAATCATTATCACAATACCGATTATAATTAATAGTAAACCGATACTTTTTTGTTTTTTAAATGAATGTTTTGGCATATTAATAAATCCAAATTGATCAATCAATAATCCTGTAACGATTTGACCAAGTAAACCTAATGCTAAAATAGCAGATACGCTTATACGCCCAAACGCTAGATTGTTAAAAACAATGGTTATAACTCCTATTGCTCCACCAAGATATAAAAACCAATTATGCAATTTAATAAAAGGTTTTTCACGTTTTACTAATAAAATAACTAAAATACTGATAAATCCTATAACATGCATAATAACAGTTGCTGAATAAATACCATATTGGTTTGAAAGTTTTCCATTGAGGGTTACCATTACAGCGAGTAATATCCCCATCAATAGTGATGTAATATGAAATACATTTATTTTCATAAGAAACAACCCCTTTTAATATATTGATATTTTCTTGAATGTTGAGCTTATTACAAAACTCGGTTAGTTTTGTAATAAGCTCTCGAAAAAGTAGTTTTAAGCCTACTTTTCTTATAAATCTAAGGTAGCTGTTCCAAAAATTGAAGTTTTAAAACAGCCTTTGCTAAATAATGATTGAACCAATGATGTTAGTATAATTATACAATATTGTTTAGGAATTTACAGTAAAAAATAATAAAGAATCGTTATTTATACAGCAAATTGGTATAAAAAGCTGAATAGGAGCGGGAAGAATACCTTTTATCAGTTTTAGGGGTTGCCGAACAAGACAAATGTATTATACCATCTTAATAATCAATAGAAATTCGATTTAAAATGCTGGATAAATAATACATTTTTATAAGGATATTTTTAGTATGCAGTTGGGAAGAAAATTATCACATATAATACAAAAGGTACCATTAGGTCTAGAGCATTTTTTAGCAATGTTTCCAGCAACCGTTTTGGTACCTTTAGTAATTAATAATTCAGTAAACGCCGATGTAATTGACACTTCCCTTGTACTGTTTACGAGTGGAATTGGGACAATAATATTTTTAGTTATTACACCGTGGCTACTGAATATAATTTATAAAAAGTATTTCGGTGAAGCAACATCGCCAACAATTCCTGCTTATCTTGGTTCAAGCTTTGCATATATAGGGTTGACAATATATCTGTTAGATATATTTAAAAATGTAAATATTAATCCGCATTTAGCCTATAGCTATGTAGTATGGTCATATCTTTTTAGCGGTATTTTTATAATGATTCTATCATGCTTATTTGTTTTAAAAAAAGCTAAATATTTATTCAGTTATTTTATGCCTACAGCTGTAATGGGTCCTGCTATTTCTTTAATTGGGCTTGACTTAGCAGAATCTGCAATGAAAGATGCTGGTTTTATTTATAACTCCGAAGCAATAACAGATATTATTTATTTAAACGGAGTATATCCGAAAATTGTTGCTGGGATAACACTAGGAGTTATTATATTTGCAACATTGCTTCGCCGAAAAGTATTAAAAAATGTTGCTATTGTTTTCGGAGTAGCAATCGGTTTCTTTTTTGCATGGATCTTTTCAAGTCATTTTTGTGGTAATGAAATTTCTCTTGTTGTTTTTAAGGCAAATGTTTTGAGTATACCGCGTTTTAATTTACTTGAGTTTGAAATGCCGCCTAATTTATTTCAATTAATTATTGTTATGATACCGGCGACATTAGTAGTGTATACTGAAAATATCGGACGTGTAACAGTAATATCACGAATGACAGATAATAATAACGAAAAAGCAATTTTTTCGGATAAAAATATTCCCAAATTTCGAATCGCAACTCTTCTTCATGGTTTTGTACTTTCTATATCGGCGATGTTTGGTTCTGTTCCTAATACTTTATATGCAGAAAATATAGCTGTAATGGGTACAAACGTCGGTGATAAAGAGGAAGAAGATAGATATAAAAAATATCCGGATTCCTTTGCAAAAAAAGTACACAGCCGTTTTTCTAGAGCTCCTTATTTTATTGCAGCTGTTATTGCAATCATTGTTTCATTCAGCGGTCACTTACAGCAATTATTAGTGACTATTCCGACTCCTGTTCTCGGTGGTGTTAAACTTTTTTTATTTGGTATAATTGCTGCTCCTGGAATTCAATTATTAGTTGATCAGAATGTAAATTATAAAAAAATATCAAATCAATTATTAACAGCATCGGTATTAATTTCAGGTGTTAGCGGACTTGAAATACCTATAGGTGAATTATTAGTCTTAAAAGGAATGAGTCTTGGATTTGCTGTTGGAATAGTTGTTAATTTAATTATAAAGATATTTGATTATTTTGGTAGATTGAATGATATTATTGAGCTAGAAGAGTTATTTCAAATGTGTATAAATAAATTAGAAATAAAAAATGATGAAACAGATAGGGAGATAATCTTAAAAATAGACACCTATAAATGTCATACAACATTAAATAAAATAAAGGCTCTAATATCAGATAAGGAATCGTTTATCGGCGATGGAGAGGAAAAGGTATCACTGGATACAATTAAAAGAATGATTTCTGAAATTAATAATATTGAAATGTGTGATGAAAATCATGTTCTTCTTAAAATTGTAAAAGAAGATAATTTCAATGTTCTTTATATCCCAATTTATATTTTAGAAAATGATGACGCAAAAGCAATTTTAATAGATTATAAAAACAAGGAAGATCGGCCTATCAAAGAATTTGATAATAAATATATATGTATTTATTTTGGATGCAGTATTCCATGGAGAAAAATACATAAATATTTTATAAAACCATTATAAAATGAGGCATGCAAAATGCGAATCGTAACTACACAGAGACCGCGACAAAAGTTGCGCTTGATGTAGAAGGCGGCGACATTGTAATTGCGACAGGCGCTATCCGTCAGGAAGGAACAACAAAGGAATATGTGCCTGTAGAATTTCCCGCTGTCGCGAATTTTGATATTACAAACGCTCTTGTAGAAGCGGCGAAAAAATTAAACTTAAAATGGCATGCTGGCATTGTGCAGTGTAAAGATTCTTTTTACGGGCAGCACAGCCCCGATCGCATGCCTGCGGGTTTTGAGCTTGGCGATAAATGGGAAGCCTGGAAAAAAGCCGGCTGCCTTGCTTCCGAAATGGAAAGCGCGGCCCTTTACATTGTTTGCCAGATTCTAGGCGCGCGCGCAGGCTGCGTTTTAAATGTTGTGTGGAACCAGGAACGCGAAAAAGCCGGCATGAGTAACCCCCATTGCCACGACACAGAAGCCGCTATTAAAACAGCGGTGGAAGCGGTGCGTATATTAATTTAATATGGCTATTTTGCCGAAATTGCTTCTGTTTCAATATAATCTCTAGTTTTTTTAATTCTGCTGTTTTATGACACATTTGCTGTAATAAAAGTTCAATCGCTTTCAGATATTTCTCCGTTTATTAAATCTGTTTCTTTATTAAACATGCAAGGTTTACTGATGGACAACCGATTTTAGAATAATGTTCGTTCGCGTTTCTATAAATAAAGTAAAAATATATCTTCTCTTTATTTAATTTTGATAAATAATCTTTAGGTATCAGTTCTTCCATATCAATCATGATAATGCATAATTACTTGCTTTTGTGTCCTATCGTTGGGTTCTCTTTCGAGATATATTATAGTATTTCTTTTTTGAATATTTATTACTTTGTCAATATGTCTAAATAAAGACATTATTTGATTGTTTTCCAACATTGTGGATCAGGTTTAAAAAAATCACCATAAACGCCAGCAGAAACCGCATGACATCCGCGGCAATAGTTAAATAATTCACATTTACTACACTTTTCTAAATTATCAATGTTTCGATAATAGGATAATTGTTCACCAAAGAAAATAGTATAAAAATCAAAATCATTTATATTTCCAATTGGGCTGATAAAACGACGGCACGCGTATACAGTACCGTCTTCCAATAATGTTATATGATTAATACCACATCCGCATCCATCATAGACTGTATTATTATCAGACATTGTTCTAAATTCTCCACGTTCATAAAAAAATAATTTCCATAAATGATCTTTTAATATAAATTTTGTTCCACAATGTGATAATTCAGAATAAACATTATACATTTTCTCAAGAAACTGTTTGTATTCAAACGGCGGGATGCTTTGTTCAATATCGTTATCTGTTGGACAATATCTGGCAAATGTATATTTATCTACACCTGTTGTTGACACCAATCTGGCAACTTCAGGAAGTTCATGATAATTTATTTTCGAAACAGTAGACATTATATTTACTTTAATTTTATTATTCTTTAATATTTTAATTTTTTCCAATGTAATATCAAACGAGTCAGCTTTACGGATATTGTCATGGGTTTTCCGTAAACCGTCAATGGACAACTGATAATTTACACAGTCTAATTTCTTAAGATTATGAACTGTAACATTATCCAGATGATAAGGGTTGCCTAAAATATTAAATTTAATATTTTTACTTGACAGTAATTTTAAAATATCCCAGACAAAAGGATGCAGTAAAGGATCGCCACCCGTTATGTTAATAAACGGTTTTCTCTTTATTTTTTTGCAAAAAAAAATAAATTTATCTATTATATTTTCCGCGTTTTTTACATTAACATCGAACAATGTTATTTTTTTTTTAGTTCCATATATGTAACAATGTTTACACCGTTGATCGCATCTATTCGTTATATGCCATTGTAACGTAAAGTAACCTCTATCCATACCAATTAATCGTCTCCACTGTCACAGGAGCCGCCGCAAGAGCTGCAAGAGCCGCAGCCACCACAACTGCTGTCACAATCACTAGCTGTAGGACATAATGTAGATGCTCTTTTATTATCTTTATTATTAATAAAATCCATAGAAAATTTTATATATTTTTTAGGTTTTTCTTTCCATACGTTAAATCGTTCCATAGATTCCATAATAGTTCTTATTCCCTTACTTTTTTATTACTCTTCCCAATATAGCGCCTAATATTGTCAGTAAAAAGTAATCTACTATATCTGCTTTTACTATTAATTTAATAATTAATAATAATATTAGTAGAAAGACTATAAGTATTTCAAGAAAATATTTATATATAGTTCTGCTGAAAGGAACAGGCGTCATCTTTCTTTCTTTTTCTTCTCTTTCTTTTGATGCTTTTATCGGCATAAAACTACTCCTTAAGGAAATTATCGCTGCCCAACAAGAATGGAATCGCGCCAAAGCGCCCTTGAAGATAATCTTTTCTTATATCTTTATCAAAACGAGGTTTAAATTCCGATAATGAATACAGGTGGCTTGAGCCGTATTTGTCTTTTTCTACAAACCAAACTTCATCCTGCCTGAAAAGATCTAAATCAAGTAATGTAGCTTCATGCGTACTGAATATTAACTGTCCTTTTAAATTTTCTTCTTTATTCAAATACTTGAGCAGATTTATTAGAAGCATAGGATGTATACTTTTTTCGAATTCATCAATAAAAATTGTTACTTCATCTTTATCTATTTTATATAATGCCGGTATTAAGTCAAACAAACGCCGTATTCCCATTGATTCTTCTTTTAGCATAAAAGTTCTTGTTTGCTCATTTGCGCCTGTATGTGTGGTCACTAGCTCCAAAGCCTTCAGACTATCATTTTCCAATATAACTTCTATTTCGCTGCCACTATTATTTCTTTCAGGAGTTAAACGCAAGAACCCCCTTCGATTCAACTGTCGTATAAAATAATTCTTTTTTTCCTCGCTGATAATTCCAATATAATCTTCTAATGGCTTTTTATCTACTGTTATATCTGAAATACCTGTATCCAATCTTTTGAAGAGTTCTTTAAATTCCGGTTTATTATATTCATTAATAAAAAAAGAAAATACGCTGTATGGTCTCTCATTAGGGGCTATAATAATTAATTTATTAACAAACCAGTCATATGCGTCATATATATCAAGGAAAGATTTATTAGAACCTTCTTTTAAAAACGGCTGATTTGATCTTAAATCTTCTTTGTATATCTCTGCTCTGAGCATTTCCTTTTGGTCATGCTCTGTATTGCCATTAAAATATAATGCATTAGTTTTATCTTTTTCGGATTTTCTTGTAAAAACTTCTATAAAGTTATTTTTTCTCGCATCGAGCTTATATAAAATTTCACTCTTTATCACAGATGTCTGTATTTCGAGAATATATTTATAAACATTTTTCTTTGTCGAATATTCAATATCAAATTTTACAGGTGTTTCCGGATCTGAAAATTTAAAAGGTTTAACTAGCAGTGTTTCAGCTTTATCAACAGTACCTGCTGTAATGATGTCTCTTAACTCTCTTAATGCATAAATAAGGTTTGTTTTTCCGGCTGCGTTTGCCCCGTAAATGGCTGCCATCCTCAATAATTTATAGTCTTCTACGCTACGAATTACATGATTGGCATGTTTTGTATATTTTCCTGCTTTTAAGTCAAGCGTATTCTCCTCGCCAAATGACAAAACATTGGAAAATTTGAAATTTATTAACATACAAAAAACTCCTCGTGATGTTATCACACGAAACATCTTATATTTCAATAATCGTCAATTATTAAAAAAAGATCAAGTGATTATTTCACGTTTTCAAGGGGTTTTTTATGGGAGAGACAAGGAACATTTACGTCATAAGTACAAAGGTACTCAATACTCTCCATGAAATGTTTCACATATATTATTCAATTTTAATCTACACTAGGTATAGAGTACTTAATTTATATTTGTTAAGGACATACTGTGTTGGATATTTTTAACTAAAAAGTAGTATATTACGACTGCTCACATAGTGAGAATATAATAAAAAAGTTATACAAATATCTCTAATACATTAAATATTTTTAATAAAGCTATTACATTCGTTTTGATTTTTCCCTGTTTTACTTTCCTCTTGACAAAATCCTTACAAACACATGTAAATATGTATAAGACTTGGCTTAAAAAACAAGAGAAAGTTTTGGAAAAATTGTCCCTTTTTAATTTTTTAAACGCCGTTCTACCCACCCCCCGGCGAATGTAACTCCGGAAAAACGAATTTAACCTTTCATTTTTTTACTATTTTTATGACCTATTTCACATTTTTAGCAGTAAACATGAAAGAATCTTAAGTTTTCATTAAATTTGAAATATTCAAATAAAATTACGCAAAAAATTAATTGTTAAGGAGTTCTTTATGAAAAACACAAAAAAACTTTTCGGAATTATTGCCATCGCGGTAATAATTGGGCTTTTGTTCGCGGGCTGCGGTGACGGCGGTGGCGATGATTCTGGCAACCAAATGTTACCGCAAGGAAATCTTCCCGCTCCAACAGGAGTAAAAGCGGTGGCTCTATCCGCAAGCAGTATTGAAGTTAGTTGGGAGCTGGTGCAAGGCGCGATGATGTATAATATTTATCTTTATTTTAGTTCTAATGCGTCTAACAATGATTATAAGGATAAAGACTATACAATATTCCCGTCTACCAAGAGTATCAAGTTCAATGGTTTATCGGGAGGCGAGAAATACTATTTTAGAGTTGCCGCTTTTGACAGCTCCGGAGAAGGTCGTTTTTCTTCGACTGTTTCAGCGACTACCGAGTCGGGACCGCTCGCCAAACCTACAGGATTAAAAGCGACAGCGCAATCTAAAACAGAAATACAACTATCATGGGATCCGGTACTGGGCGCGGACGGATATAATATTGAACAAAGTACAAATACAAATTTTTCTTCTCCAACTAAGTATACAACCACGTCTGACAAATATAAGGTAAGCGAGTTATCAGCAGGCACACGATATTATTTTAGGGTACGCGCCTACGATAAAGATGACGAAAGCAGGCTAAGCGAATATTCATCTACAAACACCGAAACATGGTATGAAGTGCCGCAGACAGCAACTTCGTTAACTGAGGGAATATGGGCAGACGGCAGTATAAGCGCTGGCGGTGATGCCTGGTATTCGTTCAATGTTACGAATGATACTACTTACTATGTATGGTGGGATGATAAAGATAATTCCACCAATACCCTTGATGCCAAATCATCAGCTTATTATGGTAACGGCTCTGTTATTTTTAATGATGTTGATGCCGGTTATACTCCTTATCGGTCATTTAAGGCATCGTCAAACGCTGTAGTTTTTGTCAAAGTATTTCCGTCTTCTTTAACCGGTGCCGGTACATTTGGAATTGCTTATAGTACGATTAATACCAGGCCAAAGGCAGGTTTTATTCCTGAAGACGTGGCGCCGCTTACCGCTGGAAAGTGGACAAACGGCGAAATCACCGAATCAGCAGGCGAGACTTGGTATAAATTTACCGCCACCGCCGCGACTAACTATTTATGGTGGAATGACAGTAATAGCGGTGACAAGACAAAAACCTTGGATGTAAATGTAAGCGTTTTTAAAAGTGACGAGACACCAATAACTACTAATAATGATTCCGCGTGGTCTTATGGCAGATCCGTTCAATCTCTTACTGTAGGTGAAGAATATTATGTATGCGTAACGCCTAAAACTTCAGGCGGAACAGGAAGCTTCGCCATAGCGTTTAATAATGACTATTACACAAGACCTTTACTTGTCCCAGCTTCCCCAAAATCATTAACTGCCGGAACATGGGCAGATGACGAAATAAGTACACAAGGCGGTGAAAATTATTATTCGTTCAACGCTGCGGCTGGAACACCATATTATCTTTGGTGGAATGAAATTGGTACGACTAATGGTAATGGTTTAAAAACATTAAATGTAGACGTAAGTGTTTTTTCAGGTGACGGTGATATACTTCTTTCAAACAACACAGGCAATGGTTGGGCAAATTCGCAAACTATCACTCCCGCGAAAGGTGGTACAATATATATCAGATTAAAAGCTAATTCCGCTTATAATACCGGTACCTATGGTATTGTGTATGCCACTACCAACAAGAGACCCGCTATTCCCGCGCCGGATTTTGTTCAAGTAACAGAAGGGGTATGGGCAAATGGAGAAATAGCTAAAGCTGGCGGTGAACAATGGTTCAAATTTAAAGCGACTAAAGCCACTCAGTTCATACATGCTTCTTTTGGCACAGTTGACAATTCTTTAATCGTTCAGTTATATAACAATGACTTAGACGCGATTGTAAAAACAGGTTCGATATATAGCAGTCAAAAAAACTTCATCTGTGAATTAACAGCAGGAAACGATTACTATATAAGAGTGACGGCTTCGTCTTCAGCTGCGAGCGGCACATTCAAAATGACGTTCAATGATTCTTATGGAAACCCGGATATTATCCCGTTAACAGAGGGAACATGGGCTGAAGGTGATATACCTGTAGAAAAAGGCGAACAGTGGTTTAAATTCACAGCGACAACTGCAAATCAGTATATACACATTAATTTTGATACATTAGAGACGGCAAAGGTTCAGTTGTATAATAACGATGGAACTAAAATTGAATCAGAAGCAGAATTAGGTTATTATGGTTATACTATAAAAAACATTAAGCGTACGGTAACTGTTGGAGATGTGTATATTATAAAAGTGATTCCAAACCAACAATATAATAAAGGTAAGTACAAAATAACATTTAACAAATCATTTATAGCGCCTGGTTATACCGCTGGGCAATTAACAGAAGGGTCATGGACTGATGGTAATATACCTGCAGCGAAAGGTGAGCAGTGGTTTAAATTTACAGCGACAGCCGGGACACAGTATATTCATGTTTCATTTAGTACGCTGTACGATATGAATGTTCAATTGTTTGATAGTAATGGAGCCGCGGTTGGCAGTGCGGCAAATTTATTTTCTTATCAAACAAACATGAATCGCACGGTAACAGCTGGACAGGAATATTATATAAGAGTAAATCCTCCTTCTTCATCTGGCAGCGGTACATACAAAATAGCGTTTAATATTTCTTCAACAGCGCCATAATTAAAGCAAACAATGTTAATCAAAAGCCTGTTGCCGCGTGGCAGCAGGCTTTTTTTATTCGTAAAAAAATTATAATTAATTTAAATATTTGGTTCTTGACGAAAATATTTAAACGCGGTATACTCAGGTAAATTATTTTGAAATTAAGGGTTTTTTTTATGAATTTAATAAAATTTGTAAAATTTAATTACGATTCTGTTCTACCCCCCCCCCCCGACAAATATAGCTCCGGGAAAACGGATTTCACCTGTCATTTTTTTCGCTGTTTTTATAATCTATTTTACATTCTTAACTTACAACATGAAAGAATCTCAAGTTTTTATTAAAATTTTAATAAATTTGGATAAATAATTTATAATAAGGAGTTTTTTATGAAAAACACAAAGAAACTTTTCGGAATTATTGCCATCGCGGCAATGATTGGGCTATTGTTCGTTGGCTGCGATGACGGCGGAGGCGGAGGAGATCCTGGTGGTAATCCTGGCGGCGGAACCTCCGTAGGCGGGAATCTTACTGCCGGAAAATGGTCGGATGGAAATATCGCTGATCCTGGAGACAGCGTTAAATACACATTTAGCGTAAAAGAAGGAGTTTACAAAATTTGGATAAATAACAGAAACTCCTCCTTTGATGGATCCGGAACAAAAACATTAGTAACAACTTATTCAGTTAGTTTTGAAGGCGGAGCTGATGGATTGGAAGTGATGGGCACTTTAAATGTTACAAAACCAGGTAAAATTTCTGTCGAAGTAAAACCATCATCAAGCTATTATAATACCGGGACCTTCGCTATCGCATATACAATTGGTTTAGATTCCACAAGACCCAGTTATTCTTTTAATCCTCCCAATGCTTCCGCGCTTATCGAAAAAACATGGGTGGACGGCGAGATAGTCAATGTAAACGATATGATATGGTATTCGTTCAATGTTACTTCCGGGCAGCCATACTATTTCTGGTTAAATGAAAAAGGCAGCGGTTACGGTAATGGAACAAAAACACTTGATGTATTAGTAAACATGTACTACAGCGATGGTGTTGTAGTTTTAAATAATATAGATACGGCATGGGAAACTTCTAGATCATTTACTCCAACATCGGATGGTAAGATTTATATCAGGGTAATTACATATTCTTCCTCTTCTCCTAGTACCGGCACTTTTGGTCTTGTATACAGTACAACAAACGCGAGACCTAGCACTATAAATGCATCCTCCGCCATTCCTCTTGTTATGAATGAATGGAAAACAGGCGCAATCACATCTTCAACCAAGGAATTATTATATTCTGTGAGTATAGAAACCACTGGAACCTATTATTTTTGGTGGGATGATAAATCTCAATTTAACGACAGTAACTCTCTTGATATAGAAGTAACAGCCATGACAAGCAATGAGACTAATATTTTTAGTAAAATAGATACAGCATGGGATAGTTCTCGAAGCAGTGGCAGAGTCGCAGGTGAAACTATTTATTTAATAGTTACTCCAAAAACCGAAGGAACTACAGGCGCTTTCAGCATTGTATACAGTAACAGCAACACAAGACCCTTCCTTGTCCCTGACAATGCAGTTGAGCTTGTTGATGGACAGTGGGCTAATGGTGAAATCATAGATAGTCCTAAAAAAGTTAAATGGTACTCATTCAACGTAGAGAATGGTAAAACATATAGTATCTGGTCTAACACCTCTTCTAACGGTAATAGCGCCAAGGATCTTAATGTTACAGTAAACGGTTATTACGCGAATGGTGAAACGAATATAGCCAACGCTTCTGATATGTGGGCAACCCCCGGCACTTTTACTTCTGCTAAAAATGGCAAGGTTTATCTTAAGGTAACACCGACATCTTCTTCTGCTGTGGGTACATTTGGTATTGTTTATTCAGCGGAAGCGGATCCTGCAAGACCGCTCACAGGTCTATTACCGGAGAATCCAATTCTGCTTACATCAGGTATATTTGTTGATGGAGAAATCTCCGGCACAGACAGCGAAGCATGGTATTCTTTCACAGCCGCAGCTTCCTCGCATTACTTGTGGTGGAATGACGCTGGGCAGGGTAACGGCTTTACGACGCTCGATGTAGAAGTCAGCGTATGGAAGAGTAATGAAACGCTGCTTATCCAGGCTGTTGATTCTGCTTGGAATAACGGTCGTTCCATATCATTAAGCGCTGGAGAAAAAATTTATATTAGGGTTACACCAAAAACTTCAGGCAGTAAAGGTACTTTTAATATTGTTTACAGTACCTCTAGCTCAAGACCATTACTTATTCCTTTCGATGCTCCTACGCTTACAGATACTCAATGGCTTGACGGTAATATTACTGCTTCGATTGTTGAGGCATGGTATAAGTTCGATGTAACAAGCGGGCAGACATATTATATTTGGTGGAATGATAGATTGCAAGGTAATAATACTAAAACGTTAGATGTAGCAGTAAGCGCATATTATACCGATGGTTCTTCAATTTTTGCCTCTAAAGATGACGCATGGACAACTCCACAGTCTTTTATCTCAACAGGAGACAATACGGTTTTCATTAAAGTTGCTCCTTATTCTTCAAGTTACACCGGCACATTTGGTATCGTATATAGGACAGCCAACTCAACAAGACCGCCTGCGATTAATATCCCAGCAACCCCGGATCAGCTTACAGCAGGTACATGGGCGAATGGAGAAATAACAGGCGCTAGCGGTGAAGTCTGGTATTCCGTAACAGCGACAACTGCAGGAACTAATTATTTCTGGTGGAATGACGCGGGGCAGGGTAACGGCGAAAAAACGCTTGATGTGCTTGTTACCGTTTTCAGAAGTAATGAGAATGCTATTTTTTATGATATAGATTCCGCATGGAGAACTTATAAGAACGATTCTCTTTCTTCAAATGAAACAGTCTATATTAGAGTTAAACCAAAGACCGCTGGCAGTACAGGTACATTTAGTATAGTGTTCAATACGAGTGATACGATAATATATCAAATGCCAGCTAACGCTCCCGCGTTAACAACCGATCAATGGGTGGATGGTAATATTCTTCTTGAAGGTTCTGAATTATGGTACAAGTTCAATGTAACAAGCGGGTCTACTTACTATATCTGGTGGAATGACAATACTAGCAGTAAAACATTGGATGTAGACGTAAGCGCTTATTTCAATGACGGTACTCCCATTTTTACCAGAGTTGATTCCGCATGGACAACTCCTCAAACATATGAAGCAACAGGAAATGGTACGGTTTATGTTAGGGTTCATCCTTATTATACTTCAGGTTATACAGGTACCTTTGGTCTTGTATATACAGAAAATAGTTCAACAAGACCTTTGACTTTTACGCCAAAAAACCCCACTGCGCTTACAGCAGATAAATGGATGAATGGAGAAATTACAAGCGTTAACAATGAAATCTGGTATACGGTAACATCGACAACTAGCGCAAATCATTATTTCTGGTGGAATGACGCGGGGCAGGGTAACGGTGATAAAACGCTTGATGTAGTTGTTACCATGTGGCGCGTTAATGATACTGTTGTTTTTTCTAACCAAGATTCTGCATGGACAAGCTATCGTTCAGGCAGTATTCCTTCAAGTGAAACAGCTTTTATCAGAGTTACACCAAAGACTGCAGGTGCTACAGGTACATTCAGCATAGCGTTTAATACAAGCAGTACAAGACCATTTATTATACCGACTAATGTATCTACGCTGACAGCCGGGCAGTGGACAGATGGTTATATACCAAATGGCGGCGAACAATGGTTCAGCTTTACAGCAACAGCAGCTACACAATATGTACACATTAAATTTGGTATATTGGACGATGTGTATGTTCAATTGTATAATGGTGATGGAAGTACAGTTGGCTCGGAACCGAATTTATGGAGTACAACATACATAAATCGTACGGTAACTATCGATCAATTGTATTATGTAAGAGTACGGCCTTATTCTTCATCAGACAGCGGCACATACAGAATAACATTCAATACTTCTTCAACAGCACCTGCTCAATAATCAAAGCGCACAATGTTAATCAAAGCCTGTTGCCGTGTGGCAGCAGGCTTTTTAATGAATTTAAATAAATAATTTATAATAAGGAGTTTTTTATGAAGAAGACAAAGAAACTTTTCGGAATTATTGCCATTATCGCAATAATTGGGCTATTGTTCGCAGGCTGCGGTGATCCTGGTGATAAAATAAATGACGACAATAATAACACAGGTTCAAATGGTACAGAAAATAATATAAATGTAAAAAGTATTACTATAACCAAGTATCCGACCAAGATGGAGTATCTGGTAGGTGAAAGTTTTTCTGGAGCTGGCATGGTAATAACTGCCACGCTTGCTAACGATATAACAGTGCCAATCTCTTCCGGTACAGACGGCTATACAGTAAACGGTTTTTCGTCAGAAGTTCCGGGGCAGGTTACTGTTACAATTACATACGGCGGGAAATCAGCATCTTTTAAAATAGTGGTTTATGCAGTTTTTACAGTGACTTTTGATAAAGATAATGGAAGTGTGTCAACAGATATAAAAATAAAACAAGGCGATAAAGTAACAAAACCGTCTGATCCATCTAAAGAAGCATTTAAAGGTGATGTTTCAGAAGCAGGTTTGTATTATGGACAACCAGGTAGTTTCCCATATAGATTTATTGCCTGGTTCACAGAGGATAATAAAGAATGGATATTTGATAATGCAGTTAGTCAAGATATGACTTTAAAAGCAAAATATAAGAATGGGCATGAACCTATTGATTTTTCCGGAATGGATGGAGAAAACGAAATCGAAAAATCTCTTGCCTATAATAAGGAAAATAGAGTAATGAGCGGATACACTCTTTACATAGATAGAGATATTGATCTTAAACCGCAGCCCGCACTTGATTGGACGTATGCTACTCATACTATTGTTGGTTTTGGCGAAGGAGAGCGGCAAATAAAACTTTCAGAAAAAGGTAATCTTTTTACTGTTGGAATAGATGAAGATTTTATCTCCCCACATACGATAAATCTGACTATTGGAAAGAATATAACTCTTGTTGGACGCAGCAGCGGCGGCAATGGAAATGAAGATAATGATAACCCTTTAATATTAATACGGAATGGCAATAATAATCTTTACGGGGCGTTTGAAATGCTCGATGGATCAAAGATAACTGGAAATACAAATAATACTAATAATTATTCAGGAGCTACAGTATACATAGGTCATAAAGGAAAGTTTGTCATGAAGGGAGGAGAGATAAGCGGTAATACAAGCAATATTACTAATAGCTCAATTGTAGATGTTCAATACACGTCTGCCCGCTTGGCTATGAGCGGCGGTAAAATTTATAATAATAATTCCACAGCTGACGTTATAATACTACCAGATAAATTAGGCTATTACGATTTTTGCTTAACTTTGTCAGGAAATGCATATATTCAAAATATTATTATGTCTAGAAATGATAGTGATAATAAAAATAAAGGTTTTATAACTATTGAACCTGGCTGGATTAGTGACGATCCTAATAAAACAACTATCAATTTAATAGCATATTCTCCTAATTTATGGGAAGATGTAATGATTATTGGACCTAATAATAGTCATACAATGCAGCCTTCTGATATAGAAAAATTTACCTTAGGTAGATTCTATAGTAATAATCCAGAATTTAATTTGCTAGATATAGAAACTATTTTTAAAATCGAAGATTCTGGTGAGAATATTGGGAAACTTGTCCGAATAGATTAAAAAAGAAAAGTAAAAGAAAAAGGGATCCTGTTCAAAAGCCTGTTGCCGCGTGGCAGCAGGCTTTTTTTGTTCATGCTTAGAATAAATAAATTAATAGATACTCAGTTTTTTAAAATAAACATTGACAAATGTTTATACCCGTGTTATACTTTGTAATATGAAGACGGCTATATCAATATCAGATACATTATTTGAGGAAGCGGAGAAAACTGCCCGATATATGGGTATTCCGCGCAGCAAATTATATGTAATTGCCCTTGAGGATTATATTTCTAGAAATAATGGAGAAATGATTACAAATAAATTAAATGAAGTATATTCAAAAATAGACACAAACGAGTTTAATAATGATCTGGCAGTTGGGCTTGAATCATTAAGGAAATTAACAAAAGATGACACGTGGTGAAAGCAGAAGCACCGGGGAATATTTTTCTACATAAACACGAATCAAAATTAAAGAAAGATTCTGTAATAACAATATCACAAATAGAAGTGATTGACCGTCAAAGACTTATAGAAAAAATATCTAAAATTGATAAATTAA
>Ga0209755_10003842_pt1 | contig 18363 bp, 13 predicted proteins | sample TergutCo191P1_FD_187301 | JGI IMG/M metagenome (GOLD analysis project Ga0209755, IMG submission 187301) | Cornitermes sp. P1 segment gut microbial communities from Petit-Saut dam, French Guiana - Co191P1 (SPAdes) (version 2) | ecosystem: Host-associated > Arthropoda: Insects > Digestive system...
CCGGCAGAAGACTGCAGGATGTTTTTTCCCTTTCTACTTTGCAGCAAAAATATCTGCCGTACCGCCCTGTAGTAATAGACCCGACTATATTAAACGAGAACTCAGGTCCTCTTCGCTTCATTCATCAGGTTGTGTCAAATATGCACTTAGGCGATCCACTCATGCTTGTTCACAATCAAACGCGTTCTTTAAGCAGAAACGAAATAAACGCGCTCTCCCATTACCTTGAGCTTCCGCTTAATGATGACGACAAAAAAGTTTTTGAAGCGCACTTGAACAATGCGTTAAGAAATTGGCGTAATAACCGCAGTCAAATAATTAGGGGTGATGAATATCTAAGCAAGATTTTTTCCAATGAAGATAAAGAAGATGATGAACAAACAGAGCAAACAGAGCAAGTGCGTAATGAACATTTGGAAACAATCATTGCGCTATTGGCAAGTTTTTCTGAATACCAATACAACATCACCCCGGATGATGATTATTCAATCGCCGCATTAAAAGAATTTCTTGTAAATTCCAAAGACGGCGACTGTGTTGAATTTTCTAATACGCTGGCTCTTCTTGGGCGGCTTGCAGGCATTCCTTCGCGGGTTGTAACAGGGTATCTTGCGGCAGAAGGTTTGCAGACACCGGCACATATACGCGGACTTGCATCGCTTCGCAGAAGCATTCCTGTATTGCAGCAGTTTCCTTTTGACAGCTTGTATATGGTAACAAACATTCATGCTCACTCATGGACGCAGTTTTTCATTCCCGATTACGGCTGGCTGGATTTTGAGTCAACATCATTTTCAGTACCGCCGGAAGGCATGGGAGACTTTAATAACTGGGACGTTATAATCCCGATAATGGAAACCAACCGGACAATTTCGCAGGTGCGAAAATTCCCGTGGCGTGCAGTCGGCAGAGCGCTGTTGGCTTTGCTCATTGCCGCAATTGCCGGCGCATACACACTTCGCTACATGCGCGAAATAATTTTATACATAGACTCGCGAAACGGCAGCAATTACCGATCACGTGCCCGTTCACTGTACCTTTTAATGCTTGCGCGTCTTGCCGCAGATGGTCAGCCGATTAAACCTGCATCCAAAACCGCGCATGAATACAGTGAATTGTTTGTAAAAAGACCTCTCGCCAAGATGCCAAGCCGCGAAGGAAGAGAAGAAGAAGCAATTGCCCTCTTTAAAGCATTTGCCGAGATTTATTCACAGCTTCGCTGGCGCCAGTTTGCAAATATTAATGAAGAAGAGGAGTGCTTTAACAAATTGAAACAAGAGTATACCAGTATATTGAAAACAACTCGCCGCAAAGGCTTCCACCGTTTTATCATCCGCCTCATCAATTTACGAGGACTGGCATACTTATGATAAACAATAAAATTAAATATTTCATATTTCTAATTTTTATATTTCTTATTTCCTCAGGTGCCTGTACTCGTAATACAGACTGGGTGCAGTTTCGCGGCGAAGGCGGGCGCGGTGTCAGTAATTCGCGTATTGCTCCGCCCCTTGGGCTTAAATGGAAAATCAATCTGCAGTCCGGCGATGAAATAATCCGCTCGCTTAATCCGCCCGTCGTAATCGGAGACACAATTTATTTTGGTTCCTATGATCGTAACTTTTACGCGCTGGATGTAGAAAGCGGCTTTATGCGGTGGGTTTTTAAAAGTGGGGCGGAGATCAACTCAGTTCCATACGCAGATAAAGATCAGGTTTATTTTGGATGCAAAGACGGAAAACTCTATGCGCTTTCGCGCGAGACCGGACAGCAGGTCTGGACTTTTCAAGCGAGGGGACAAATCAATTCGCAGGTAACCCGATATGGCGATTATATTGTTTTTGTAGGCGATGCAGATGCAATTTATTTTCTGTCACCTGACGGCATCGAACAATACCGCGTTCATAATCCAGGCTGGTATAATTATACCTTCCTTATATCAGATGACATTATGTATTTTGGGACTGGTCCCAGGGTGCAGCAGATCGGGCCTTTCGATATTTACAAGCGGGAATTTCTTTGGTTCCTTGATTTTTACGCAATCGACGCTATCTGGTATTCATTCAGCGCTGTGCATGGCGATTTACTGTACATGGGCACAGCCGATTACAATTACAGCGGGATGTTTCTAGGTTATCATGCTATGAATCGTCATACAGGTCAAATAGTTTGGCAGGAATACCACGATGGAATTTTAAATTTCAGTGACATTGAAAATATACGCAATTACTTCATAAGAAACTGCGATATTCTGGATTTTATGGCGCCGACTGTATGGAGAGATTTGGTCATTTTTACAGGCGGAGACAATGCCGCCCGCGGCTTTGACGCAAATACAGGAAAGCTGCGCTGGCTATATGAGTTTAGCACACCTGTAAGCTCTCCGCCGACAATTGCTGACGGACGCGTTTATTTCGGCATTCTTGGAGACGATTTTAATCCTCCGCAATTGGTATGCCTTTCTGCAAGAGACGGAAAGCTCCTCTGGCAGATGGAAACAGACGGCGCAATCCTGTCCGCCCCTGTTATTTCAGGGAAAAGGGTCGTTTTTGGCACAGATAAAAGTGTTTTTTATGTCCTTGAGCAGGTTTTCTAGTTGACACATTATAAATAGTCAGGTTAGAATATTTTAGCGAAAAGTATTTTTCGTTAAAAATTATTACTGTTAAGGAGAATTTTTTATGAAAAAAATGGGAGTAATTTTAGCTTGTTTGCTTGTTGTTACTTTTGTTGCCGGATGTGTCAGCACACCTAAGGTACAAATGGAAAGATTTATCGTAGATCTTTCTAAATTGCCAAGAATTAAGAATGAAGCAGCAGTTGGCACAAATCGATATGCAGATGTTCTGCTTGTTGATTTTACAGGGCCGGATGTTTTCCCTGCTGATTTAGACTGGGCATATTTTAATCGTTTCCGTCTGGTAATTGATTACTTTGACAGAGAAGGTCGTCATATTGAACACGACAACGATCATGCCATGCTTACCTTATTATATGATATAAGGAAAGATGGAAGCGGTGAGTTCATCGGCGGAAGAGGCGGAGACCCCGGAGTTAACGTTGGCAATGCAGCGCAGAAACAATTCAATCTTATGGGTTCATGGTCAAATGTCCATACCAGAGGATGCATGATTATGCTTAAGAAAGCGCCCGCAGGACTTCTTTTACAGAACGCAGGATCCAATAAAGTTGGTTTTATCGAAGTAAAAGAAATTGTTTTCTACAATGACGAAGTATTCCTTGAATACGAAGATGATAATTGATAATTATCCAGCGTAAAAAAAAGACCGGCGAACAGCCGGTCTTTTTTATGCCTAAAATATTTTAGGGATACAGTCTCGATCTTTCGTCAATTACTTCCTGTGCGCCTGAGCTAAGCCAATCGGCATAACCTGCGTTCCATATACGATCAAAGTCTGCTGCTCTGATAGACTGAGCAAGAAGATCATCTGCTTTTTGCTGTAATGTCTGATCATACTGGTTTACAGTAGTTGTTGCCTGCCATACCGCTGCTGCACGGGCATTGCGTGTAGAAATTTCATAAGCGTTAACGATAACTTCGGGACTAACACTGCCGTAGCCAAGAGCCAAGACTCTCGCGTTATCCTGGGTATTGCCCATTTCGATACCGTTCATCGGCATTGTTATATCGATGTTGTTGGCGGAGTTCTGGAACCAGGGATCGCCTGCGGGCGCTGCGACAATGCGCGGTACGCCGTTCTCGATCTGGTGGTTAAGACCTTCATGACCTCTCTGCAGGAACTGGAAATTTTCAGGTTTTGCAAGCCAGTTAAGATACCTGAGCGCTGCGATTTGATTTTGTGAATACGACGGAATGAAAATGCGAAGACCTGCTTTGTCAAACATATCTTTGCGCGTTACGCCGTCTGAGCTTGTGATTGCGTCAACAGGAATAAAATCTGCATTAGGTACGTTTCTGCGAAGGTCTCCAAGAATGTTATAGTCAGTTCTGTAAGGAAGATCCCAGTTCTGGCAGAAAGCGCCTACAACGCCGCTTTTGATTAAATTATAAAAATCGTCAGCAACAGTCATGAGCGGGAAGTCACGATAGATGAGTCCTTCTCTGTACCACTGGTTCATCAGGCGAACGCCTTCTTTGTAACCGGGCATTGCAATATTGCGATCCGCAACATTGTTAACCCAGCGGTCTCTGTCGCTGATGTTCGGGTCGATTGACGGTTGTATAAGATTTGCAAGTCCCCAGCGAACATCGCTGTTTACGCCAAAAGGAACAACTCTTTGTCTTCCAACATTGCCCGGGTCTCTATCGCGGAATGCAATGAGCATTTCATAAAACTGCTGTGTGTTGGTGGGCGGAGCCATGCCAAGAGCATCAAGCCAGTCTTTGCGGACAAAAACATTTCTTTGCGCCAAAGCTACGCGGTAGCTTGGAATAGAGAAGATAGCTCCGGTAACAGGATCTGCATCGCGGTAAATAAATTGTTTACCTTCGATTGCAGTATCATCGCCGAGCAATGCTTTAAGATCCGGCAGATACCTGTCAATAAAAGGCGCAAGATCCAGAATGCCTCCCTGATCCCTGAAGCTGTTGATCATACCAAGGTTGTATGTGTAACAAAGATCCGGCGCAGTTCCCGACGCCATCAAGTTGACCATGTCTGTTCCTTCAGACCAGCGTCCGACAGGAACAAAAGTTACATCGATGTTAAGATCGGCTTTTACTTTCTCCTTAATCCAATCCATCCATGCATTGTCATGGGCAATCGATCTTCCGCCGTCTGTACCGCGATCGAAGATCTGTACTGTAAGCTGTGATGGCTCACCCTTACAACCGGTAGTCACAAATGCCAGAGCCATCATTAAAACAGCCAGAGCAAGTAACACTTTTTTCATATAATTCCTCCTAAAAAATATATAGAAAAAATTAAAAACTTTCGTCTTTAATTTATTTCTCATAATAAAAACATTCTAACCCTTAACAGCGCCGATTGTAACGCCTGCGATAAAATACCGCTGAAGCCATGGATACACAATAAGAATCGGAACCGTGGCAAACATAATTGCGGCGGCTTTAATTGCATCTGATGTCCGCGGAACCGTGCCTGCAACCATTTCTACAGTAGAAATATCGATGGCTGTCATGTTGTTAATAAGCTGCCAAAGTTTTAATTGTATAGGTACCCATTGAGGCGCATTAATGTAAAGAAGAGCGTCGCCGAATCCATTCCAGCGCCCTACAGCATAAAAAAGCGCAAGCGTTGCTAAAACCGGAGCGGACAATGGAAGATAAATTTTTACAAGAACGGTAAACGGGTTTGCGCCGTCAATTTCCGCCGACTCTCTTAAACTATCAGGGATTCCAAAGAAGAAGCTGCGCAAAATGATCATGTTAAATACAGAAAGACAATTGGGAATAATAAGAACCAAAGGATTATTAAGGAGATTAAGCGATTTCATCAATATATAATTTGGAATTGTTCCCGCGCTGAAATACATTGTAAAAATTATTATCGTGTTTATAAATGTTTTACCTTTAAGCCAATCGTATGTAAGCGGATATGAGCAAAGGATCGTCATTCCCAGCGAGAACAATGTGCAGATAACAGTTAAAATTGCTGTCCACCACATTGAGCGTGTAAACAAAGGATCCAAGAAAACGTATCTGTATGATTCCATCGTCATTCCATAATGGAATTCGTTTTTTTCATGATTATGGATGACCGGCAAAAATGAAACTTTATTATTAATTACCGACTGCGAACTGCTAAGGGACTGCGCAAGAAGGTTCAACATCGGCATTATACAAAGTAATATTACAAATACGCAAATTGCAATGACAATAAAATCGCCCATTTTTGTTTCTTTTGTTTTTATCTTCATGTTATTTCCATCCCTACCAAATTCCCCGTTCGCCGAATTTCTTTGCAAGAGTGTTGGCTCCGACAAGGAAGATTACGCAAATTGCCGATTGGAAAAGACCTATTGCGGCTGTAAGCGAATACTGGAATGACTGAATACCAACGCGATAAACAAGCGTAGAAATTACATCCGCAACTTCCCTTACAATGCTGTTCATCATTGTCCATGGCCGATCAAGTTCAATTCCTAAAATACGGCCGATATTCATTATTAATAAAATAACAATTGTAGGTCTGATTCCCGGCAGAGTGATATGCCAGAGTTTGCGCCAGCGTCCCGCTCCGTCAACTTCGGCAGCTTCGTATAATTCAGGGTTGATACTTGTAATCGCCGCCAGATAAATAATTGTTCCCCATCCCATTTCTTTCCATACGCCGAAAGCGATATATGTTGCTACCCAGTTTCCTTTATCCATTAGAAAATCTATTGCCGGTAATCCAAGGTTTTCGGTAAGAAAAACATTAATAACGCCTGTAGAAGTAGCCAATAATCTTGATGCGATACTGGAAACAATGATCCATGATAAAAAGTGAGGCAGATAGATAATTGTTTGCGTTATTTTTTTAAATTTTTTAAAAATTACCTCATTTAAAACAAGCGCAAGAATAATGGGAGCGGGAAAACCGAATAATAAATCCAGGAAATTGAGCCAGAGGGTATTTCTTATTGCATTCCAAAAATCCCGTGATTTAAACGCGGTACCAAACCAATCAAAACCAACCCAATGACTGCATCCTGATAAATGGGTTCCTGTCTCATTGCCGAGACAATTAGGATTTGGATTAGCCCATACGCCATTAAATATATTGTAATTTTTAAAGGCAATGACAATATTCGTCATTGGGATGTATCTGAAGATGATGAAAAACGTTATCGGCAAAAGCAGCATCAGGTAAAGCATCCAAGATCTTTTTAAATAACCGAGCGGATCTGCCCTGAGCAGCTTAACGTTTTCCTTTTTATTTGCCATCGACATTTTCCCTGAAAAATCAGGATATACGATAAAATGCACCTTGTCAAGGTTCGAAAATTATGGTGTTGTATAACAACAGGGGGCTATATTATGGTAAAAATCGATTTTCCAAAGGACTTTTTATGGGGATCTGCCACAGCCAGTTATCAGGTTGAGGGAGCAACGCACGAAGGCGGCAGGAGCGAATCGATTTGGGACACCTTTTCCCGCAAGCCAGGAGCGGTTTATGCAGGTGAAAACGGAAGCGTTGCCTGTGACCAGTATCATCGCTACCCGGAAGATATATCATTAATGGAAGAATTGGGCTTTAAAAGTTACCGTTTTTCCATTGCATGGCCAAGGATCATCCCTGAAGGCAGGGGTAAGGTAAACCCCGAGGGGATTACATATTATCGTGATCTTTGCAAAAAATTACATAATCATGGTATTCAAGCCTGCGCTACCATTTACCATTGGGATCTGCCTCAAGTTCTGGAAGATGAGGGCGGCTGGACAAACAGGCAGATTGTTGACGATTTTGAAGAATTCGCCAAAGTCTGCTTTAAGGAACTGGGCGATTTAGTTGATATGTGGATTACGATAAATGAACCCGTCTGTATTGCGTATCTGGGATATCTTCACGGACAGCATGCGCCCGGACACCGAGACTTGCAAAAAGCGATTGCGGCGGCGCATCATGTGAATATGGCGCATGGCGTTGCCGTTAGGGAATACCATAAAACGGGGCTAAAAGCGCCGATTGGGATTACTTGGAACCCTTCAACGCCAAGACCTGCTACGCTTAGCGAAGCGGATAAAAAAGCCGCCGATGCCATGAGGGCGTTTAACACCGAGATTTTTATTTTTCCGTGTCTTGGCAAGGGCTACCCTGAACTTCCCGCCGAGGCAAAAAATCTGCTTCCCATTAAAGACGGCGATCTTGAATTAATTGCCCAGCCCATCGATTTTATTGGCGTAAATTATTACTTTGAGAATCCTATCGCCGCCGATGAAAACGCGCAGTTTAAGTTCTCGGCAAAACCTTCGTGGCAGAGCGTTACAGGCATGAATTGGCCTATTACACCAGGCGGTCTTGAACGGCAGCTTTTATGGATAGCGGAAATTTCCAAAGGCGTATTCGGCAAAAAAGAGCTTCCGATTTACATTACAGAAAACGGCTGCGCTTACGAAGATATTGTAACAGCCGACGGCAGGGTACATGATAAAGACAGGGTAGAGTACATTAGACAGCACCTTGCAGTCTGCGCAGACGCGATAAAAAAAGGCGTTCCGCTAAAAGGATACTTTGTCTGGTCATTACTCGATAATTTTGAGTGGTCTTTCGGCTACACAAAACGCTTTGGAATTATTCATGTCGATTTTAAAACGATGAAGCGCACGATTAAAGACAGCGGATTTTTCCTTCGCGATACAATCGCAGGATACGGTGACTGACACTGTGTCTGTCACCATTACATTAAAGCATACTTATTTTATTGATAATATTAAGCCGCTGTTGATCTGAAAGTTTAGATACTGTAAAAATAAAGTTATCCAGATCATTTGTATTTTCTATTGTTTCCTTTATAAAAAACCGGTATGGTTCTACATTCAGCGAATTCCCGATTTTTTCTATCAGCTTTAATGAAGGAAACCTGCGTCCAATTTCGATTTCTCCTATATAGTTAGTTGTTGTTCCGCACATTTCCGCAAGTTTCATCTGCGAAAGACCTCGGCTATTTCTTAATTTTCTTAAATTTTCGATAAAAACCTGCTTCAATTCCATATTTTATAGGCTAACTGCGCAGGTAGACCCTTGACAATCCACAAAATGCCTATAATATATTGTCATATTGCCTATATATTATGGGCATAACTTTATTTAGGAGGCAATACAATGAAAAAAGTTATTGCGATTTTAGTGATTTTCTTATGTGCAGGAGCGGCACTCTCCGCACAAGTTCAGATGAGCGTGGGTGTTGGCGGCTCATTTACATCTGCTTTCGGTGGTGGCGGTGAAATGACTGTTTCAGGACTTTCAGCAGGCTTTGAATTCCCATATTCAGGCGGAGGTTTTCATGCCTTTTTTGACGCTACCTATTTTGAAGCGTCGATAGGTTTATTTTTCGGCACATTAAACATGGAGGGAACAGGTCTCGTTAGCGGCACCTCCGGTAAAATTATGGATTTTGACGGATTAACACTTGGTTTACTTGGTAAATTTCCTATCGATCTTGGTTTTTTGACTCTTTTCCCGGCAGTTGGCATTGAATATTTACTTATAAGCAATGGAAAAGATGATAATGGGAATTCTCTTTCTGATCCAGATGAATTTAATCATCTCTGGATTAAATTCGGCGTTGGAGCGGATTTTTCAATCACAGAACAAATTTTTATCAGAGGAACTATTTTATATGGAATCAGATTAGAATCAAGTCTTGAATCAGACATAAATAAAATTTATAGTTTTGATCCAGTATTAGGTCATGGTATCCAGGTTAAACTTGCTGTTGGATTTAAATTATAAAAATTAATTTCTGGTGACTGACACTGTGTCTGTCACCAGAAAAAACCGATTAAAGCGCGCCTACAAATCTGTAATAAGCGGGTTTTGCTCTTCCGTTACGATCAAATAAAAGCGGATGTCCTCTGGATCGCCAGCTTTGATTATCAGTTACGCCCCAAAGAGAGACGCGTTCAATTATATCTTTGTTTGCAATGTAAAGCCTCATGTAGTCTCTGTAAAGATCGCCTTGTTTAATTAAATCGCTGTCCGGTATACTGGTTGTGTTGTCTCGATCCGATCCTGAACCGCCTGCGGCAGAAAATTGCCCCCATGTCATTGCAATTATATCAAGTTCGCTTACCGATAATTTAATTGGATCCCTGCCTGCGACATTCAATGTTCTGAATGTATCTATTGTAGCTTTTATTCTTTGTGCTGTTATGCCTAAATTATGATGTTCCTGCATTCCGATGCCTTCGATAAGAAGTCTGCCGGCAGGTTCTCCTGCAGGTTTATCGCTGCTTGCTAAATATGTATCATTTACTTCTTTTACCATATCGCGAATTAAACGCGCTCTGTTGGGCATATCTGTGTTGTAATCGTTGTAATACAGTATCGCGTTAGGATCAGCAAGACGAGCAGCAAGAAATCCTTCGTAAACAAAGTCTGGACCGATAGCAATGTACCACGGATTTGCGTCCTGTCCTTCACCGCTTGCGTTTCTTCGCATTGCAGTTTTCCAGTTAGCAGAGCCGCCCGCATTATCCGGGAATATTTCGTTTAACACATCCCAAGTGTGAATTTTTCCAGCATATCGGGAAACTACAGTTGTTATATAACTTTTCATTATTACAAGAGCTTGTTCTTTAGTCATACCGGATGCGATTGTTCCAGTTCTGCTTGCAATTTGGCTCCATATCCAGTTTGGATTCTGACTATGCCAGAGCAGGGTATGACCGATAACTTTAAAACCTGAATTGTTAGCCGCATTCACAAATCTATCTGCATTATTAAATGTATACGATATGGTATCGCCTGTTCTGTTATTTGTAAGATAACTGGGTTTCATATCATTTTCGGCGGTTAGTGTATTAAAATGATGTAATAGCTGTTCATTAATAATTTGCGGATTACCTCCCGAAGATGAATCATTCGAAATTCTGTAAATATTACCTATCATCGGGAAATGAACTGAAAATTGTTCATACAGCGGAGGTAAATCCATTATATGTTCATTGTTAAATTTTTTTTCTTCTTCAACACATCCAAAAACCAAAATAACAGTGAATAATAACAGCCCTGCAAGTTTAATATTTTTCATTTTTCCTCCATGGGTATGATCCTAGTATAACTCAATTATCAGGAATCGTCATGTAAAAAATGCTCAAAAATCTATAAAAAAATCCAGCGCTCTGGAATTAACGCGCTGGATAGATTTTTTTTCAAAAAAAAGTTACATATTACGCCGCATTGATTTGAATCGTTCGCTTTTGCGCCTCCGCGCGTTTTTTGATCTCCAGATTGAGTACGCCGTTTTTAAAACTTGCGTTTACGGCTCCCGGATCGGCATTTTCAGGCAGTTTAAAAGATCGAGAAAATGCGCTTGTTTTCCGCTCGCGAATAAGAAAAGCGCCTTGCTGAGTTTCCTCCGGTTTTTTCTCTTCTTCGGCGGTAACTGCGGAAGCGATGGTTAAATTTGCGCCGTCAACATGTACATCGATGTTTTTTTCATCGATACCGGGCAAATCCATTGCCAGAACATAGCCATTCTCGGTTTCCTGAATGTCTATGGCAGGCATTTGATTAAAAATTCTTGCGGGAGCAAGAAACGAGTCTCCAAAAAAAGACTCAAAGAGGTTTTCAAAATTACTGTGATTTAAATCGTACAGTGCATTTTGAATAGCGGTTGGGCGGAATACGCTCAAAGTTTTCACGGTTTTATCCTTGTCCTATGGGATATTACGAATTACGGCTCAACGAGCCATCCCCCTTTCGGCGGGTATTTCGCTTGTCCTCATCGACGTTATATTTATAGCAAAAATCGTGCCAAGCTATAAAAATAGGCATTTTTATACATATATTATAATAATTATTTATAAATTTTGGTAAAAATGACACAGTGAGGTAGAAATAGGGAGAATTTTGTATCACTTTGATACAAAAATCGATAATTGTTAATAATTATCTTATCTTCTAGCGTTCAAATAACTTTTTTAACTCTTCATGGCTCATCCGCGCAAGCCACGATTCACCCGATTTAACTGTCATTTCGGCAAGTTCTTTTTTATTTGAGATCATTGCGTCAATTTTTTCTTCAAAACTGTTCTTTGTAATGAAACGATGAACAAAGACGTTTCGTTTTTGCCCGATGCGAAATGCGCGGTCTGTCGCCTGATTTTCAACTGCCGGATTGTACCACAAATCGTAGTGGATCACTCGGCTTGCGGCAGTAAGGTTCAACCCAAGACCGCCCGCTTTTAAACTGATCAGCATAATGCGTGATGCCGGGTCATTTTGAAACTTTTCAATTGCATCTGCACGCGCTTCCTGACTTAAACTTCCATGATAAATAAGCGGAGCCTCGCCCAGTTCTTTTTTGATAATACGCTCAAGGCAGTCAAGCGTTTCCACGTATTGGCTAAAAACCAAAGTTTTTTCCCTGTTTGCCAAAATTTCCTGAAGCAGAGTAACAAGAAGCTGCGCCTTGCCCGAAAGCGCGGAAACTGCGGGGCTTTCTTTGTCATAAACGCGCGGATGATTGCAAATTTGTTTTAAAGAGGTAAGCAGATAAAAAATCAGGGAAGAGCGTTCTTTAGGATCAATTTCTTTTGACTTTTTCATTGATTCCGATACTATAGTTTCGTATAACGCAGCTTGTTCTTTTTCAAGGATCGCGTATTCGTTTGTAACGATTTTTTCGGGAAGGTCTTTAATAATGTTTTTATCCGTTTTAAGCCGCCTTAAAAGAAAAGGAGAAGTTATCTTTTGCAGCGCCGCCGCCTGTTCTGTGTTTCGGTTAACTTCGATTGGGACACGATACTGTTCCTTAAAAGTTTTTGCGTCTCCAAGATAGCCGGGCAAAATAAAATCAAAAAGAGAGCGAAGGTCTTCCAAGCGGTTTTCTACAGGAGTGCCGGAAAGCGCAAGCCTGTACTGAGAACGAAGATTTTTTACAGTGCGCGATATTCGCGTTTGGGAATTTTTCATCAAGTGCGCTTCGTCCACCAATAAAAGCGAAAATGTCATTTTTTTTAATTTTTCCTCGTCACGCACTGTTGTTTGATACGTTGTTAAAAACACATCGCTTTTTTTGTCAAACCTGCGGCTGCTTCCGTGATAGCGCGTAACGTTTAAAGACGGCGCAAAACGGCTTAACTCTTTTTCCCAGTTATTTAAAAGCGCCGCAGGAGCGACGACCAAACAGCCGAAATGGTCATCGGTTTTCTTGTTGAGAAGTCCTTCTTCTTTAAGACGCAATATCGCGGTGATCGATTGAATTGTTTTTCCCAATCCCATGTCGTCTGCAAGTATGCATCCAAAACCGGAAAGTAAAAGAGAGCAAACCCAATTAAACCCGCGCACCTGATAAGGACGTAAATTTGCTTTTAAAGACTGCGGAATCGGATAATTATGTTCTTTAAATATTTTATCGATTGTTTCCCGCTCGTCAAAGGCAAGTACGCTGTCTCCTGTAAAATGCGCTTTTAAAAAATCATTTACGTTCGGTTGCGCAGTTTTCGCTTTTTTTAATAAACGTGAAAATTCATCCGCTTGCATTTTTACAAAACCGTCTTTAAAACGCACCATCGCCTTTTTAATTTTGACAAGTTTTTTAAACTCATCAATGCTCATTACTTCATCGCCGATTGCAACCTGCCATTCAAATTCTGTAAGAGCGTTTAAATCAAGATATTTTACCAAAGAGCCTTCTGTCTTTCCTTTAATTACAAGCCGAGGTTTTAATTCTTTTGCAAGCGCTTTAGGAAGATTGACAGTAATCCCAAGGCGCGAAAGAATGGGCGAAGCGTTGTCAAGAAAAGAAATTAAACGCGGCTCTATAAGCGAAAAATCCTTATTGGAAAACAATTCTTTAATTTCGGGCAGATAATTTGATAACGCAATTGGAGCGCGAAGAATTTCTATGTCCTTGCATTTGTATAAAGGCGTTTTTTTTACGCCCAATGTAAAGTCTTCTTCTTCCTCGATTACGTCCATAGAAATTGCAAAGTCCATGTACAAAAGGGAATCGTCGGCGTTTTTGGTAAGGTCTTTTATCGTGATCGCGTAACGATAAGCGGAAAAATCAATATGAAGAACAGAAAGCCATCTGTCAATGGCAATCGGAAGAGAGCGTTTTGCAGGCGAAGAAACGTCGATAAACATGCCCATAAAAAATGCGTTTAATAACTGTTTGTATTCGTCGCTTCCCTGTTTTTTTAGTTCGTTTCCAAAAAGAATAAATTTGTTTCTGACCCATTCTGTTACAAATGCGCAGGAAAGTATATCCACAACGCTTCGCCCGCTTACAGTCTGCTTTCCTGCGGCGTTTACCTCTTTTTTTGATAAATCTATACGAAAAAATTTTGATGATGTAAGCATGCCGCATTCACGCTGTGCGATTAAATCAAGCATTTTATTCACAGCAGGTAAATTTTCATAAGGACGCCAAATTATTTTAAGAGTGTCTTCTTCATCATGAACAACATACGGAATGATCGCGCCGCTTGAACAGACAAGATTTAAAAATTTAAACAGGTAAAATAAAAAATTATACGATGCTGTACCGTCTTCGCTGGAAAACTGAACAAAAGAATTAAACGCTTCATAAAGCGTATGTGATTTTTTTATTCCGTTAATATCTTCTGCCTGCAAAATAGGCGAGGCCCCCGGAACAAGGCTTGGACAATGAACCGTCCAATGCGACCTTGAATAATCATGTTCTGTCATTGATAACGTATCTTCATCGGCTTCGGCGTTTTCCCATTCTCGCAGAGCTGTCAATCTATGAAAAAATTCTGCCAAAACCGCCGCAAAATTCCTGTCGCAAAAAGGAGGCGAAGGAGGCAGAAGCGAAGTGATTAATTCTGCACAGTACGGAATTTCTTCAAATATAAGCGGCGTATCAGTATCGATTTTTGCTTTTACTTCGCCGGGAGGAGTAAATGTTACCGTATACGGCGGCGCAATTTTATGAACGACCGCTTTTCCAAATCTGCTTTCTAGGTCCATTCCGCGCAGACGAAAAAGAATGTGCGGGTTTGCGTCAATTTCCCTTGCTATTATATAGTAGAGAGCAGCCATGTGTTTGCACGGGTCGCCGTTATCAGGGCATGAGCATGATCTTTTCATTTCGCACCATCTGGTTGGGATAAGATTGATATCGTATTTTTTTAATTTTTTTAAAAATGATTCGGGTAATTCGCCTGCAGCAATCTGAGCCATTAACGGAGGATCTTTCTCTATTAATTCATAAACATTTTCCGCTTTATCTAACGGCGGAAACCCTATGACAACGCGATAAAACGGACTTGAGTTCCCCTCAACTTTTGCTATTGCCTTTCCGCTGATCAGTTCCAGCGAAAGCACCTTTCCCGCATTGGCGTATCGTCTGCCGCGTTCAAGACGCTCGCCCATCTGATAGCTGTCAAGAATATCGACGAACCAGCGCCCCCATGGAGTTACACCGTACAGGTTTTTCATTGGGTAAGTATAACACCGTCCGTATTAAAAAAAAGTGGTACTGATTATAAATATGTGCTATAATATTAAATATGGAGTTGGTATGAAACATAATAGAGTAATTTTTGGAATTATTTGCCTTATTGCTGTAAATTTCGACGTAAATTCGCTTTTTGCCGAAGATCCGGAAAGACCAATGCGCCGGTTTGGGATTTTTATCGGGTCCAACAGCGGCGGTCATGAACGCGATAGGCTAAATTTTACTGCAAACGATGCCCGTTCTATGCAAAATGTCTTTGCTGAAATGCGGATTATTGACAGAGCAGACACTTTTTTACTTTCAGAACCAAATATCAGTGATATAAACAGACGCTTGGATGAAATCCATCAATTAGTTGTCAGTTCAAGAGCGGTAAATATGCGGACAGAAATTATTTTTTATTTTTCCGGTCATTCTGATGAAGAAAGTTTATTAATTAACAATGAGAAATATTCATTCACCGCGCTTCGTGAGCAATTAGATGGAATTCAAGCGGAAACGCGCATTATGATCCTTGATACCTGCGCTTCTTCCGCTTTTGCGCAAGTTAAAAGTATCGGAAGAAACTTTCCTTTTTCTGCCGATGGGTATGTGTTTTTAACATCTGTCTCGCAAATCGAAACTGCAAAGGAATCAAATCGAATAGAAGCGTCATTTTATACGCATTCATTTATTACAGGTCTTCGCGGCGTTGCCGATTTTGACGGAGATGGAAACATAGCAGTAAATGAGCTTAATCGTTTTATTAATGCTGAGTCTCTTGATCGTCCCGAATTATCGTTATTAGGAATACAGCGTACAAGTTTTGATATTCAAACAAGAGGACCAAACGGATTTATTCTGGCGAATATTTACAGAATTAACGCAGGAATTGTTTTTAATGCAAATTTGATAGGTCGAATTTCTATTCGTAACAGCCACAATCAGCTTATCGCCGAATTTTCAATAGCGGAGCGTTCAATGGAATTGGGACTAATGCCGGGCAGGTATCGTCTTACCTTGGAACATAACGAAAAATATTTATTTGCCGAAATTACGCTTACGCAAAGAAATCGTGCGCCAATGTCAATTGACGACTTTACTGCGCTGGAAGCAGAGCCGAATATTTCTTTGTATACATTTTTTTATAATCAAACTTATGAGCCGTTTCCGTATCCAACAGTTGGATTAATCAACAGAGCGATAGGAGATCATAGGGATTTACAAATTGGATTGGTCAATATAACCACGGAAGATTTAACCGGTTTTCAATCCGGGTTTTTTAATATGACAGGCGGAGGTTTTACCGGCTTTCAATCTGGATTCATTAATGCAATTGGCTTGGATTTTACTGGTTTCCAGTCAGGTTTTATTAATTCAAACGGCAATACAAGCGGTTTTCAGGCAGGATTTATTAATACAAATTTTGGGAACACAGATGGTTTTCAAACCGGATTTATTAATGTCAGCACAAAAATAATGACAGGCGTACAGGTAGGTTTTTTTAATTACGCAGAAAGCTATGAAAGCGGCATTCCGATTGGAGTTATAAATATAGTAGCAAACGGTGGTTATAAGGCTATTGAATACAGCGTTTCCAATTTTTCGGTTTATAATTTATCTTTCAAACTTGGACTTGAAAGATTTTACACAATATTTGCCGCTTCTTATGAAGATGCCGGCGATTATTCATGGAAAAATATCGCAGTTGGACTTGGTATTGGATCTATAGTTCCTTTATTAGGGAGTTTCCTTTATTTAAATCCCGAGTTAACCCATTATTATCCGTTATCGCCTGATGCATCTTATAATTACAATACATTCGCTTTGCACCTTGGCGTTGCTATCTGGAAATTTAGTTTAGCAATAGGTCCGACATTAACATGGGTACATTCACCCGGCTGGTTTAGCGATAAAGAACCTCTGGGAGAAACTACGCAATTCTTTAACTTTAGCGAAACCGGAATTGATCCGTACAATCGCCTTATTGTCGGCGCCAAAATTGCGTTAAGATTTACGTTTTGACGTTTAAGAGGTAAAAAGCGTTTTTTACCATTCCTTATGGTTTTTATATGGGGGCGTTATATTTAAATCCTCTCCTGATGGTTCTATCAGGTAAAGACCGTTTTCCAGTGCGTAAGTTTTAACATCAGAAGAAACTACAATACCTGCCACTGCTCCTAAAAAAATGCGTTTTTTATCATCGTGTAAATCGGCGTATGTTCGCATTTTTTCTATACGTTCAATATGTTCATTTACATATTTTATTTTAAGTTCAGTTTTAATTTCTACCAGCATGGCGATAGTGGTGTTTTGTAAAAAAACATCTATTTCAAAATAGATTTTGTTTTTATGGTCTCGGACCTTAAAATTGGAAGTTGCTGTTTCAAAATCCAACCCCAAATCCTTGAATTTATCAAGTATATTAGGAGAAATTATACATTCAACAAGGTCGCCAAAATGATTGTTTATATCTCCAAAACGCTTGTTATTTTCTTTAGTAAATTTTTCCAACTCAGGAGCAATTTTATCTACTTGTTCCTGTGTTTTCATTATTGCTGCCCAGACATGTTCAAAGGTCAGCCCCCTTGGGTAATCTGCCTGTGTTTGTACATCTGCCATATTTATCACCATTATAACGTTTTATTAAGAATGTTACAAGCCCAGTGAATCAAACTACTAGAAAAAACAGGTCCACTGATCTTTTCTACCATTCCTTTGTCCACGGAATTACACGGATTTTCACGAAGAGATAAGAAGAAATCTTAACCACGAACGACACCAACAAGCGCCTTTGGCGCTTTCACGAACCATGTAATTCGGTATCTTTTCTCTTGTTTAAAGTAATATTTGTTTACTATCTGGGCTTTCTAAGGTCTAAGGAAAAGAATACGGACAGCAACTCCGTGCACTCTGTGTACTCCGTGGTAAATTTTTCTTCTCTTCTTCCTAAGTCTCCAAAAAAGCGGGTCTACGGATTTACACGGATTAGCACGGAGGGGGAAAAGCTAAGAACATTACCACGAACCACGCCAACAATACAGATTCCGTTTGTTAGGCGCTGTTTTTTTATTTTTTTATTTAAATTAATATTCTAATATCAATAATGTTTCATCATCATGTAATTCACCAGTTTCATAAAAACCTAATTTTTTATATAACTTTATTGCCCTGCTATTTTCAGGATTTGTACTTATTTTTATTTTACTATGCGTTTTATCTTGTTTTATTTTTTCAATTATTATACCAAGTGCCTTTTTTCCAAAACCATTATTTTGATATTTTTCATCAATCATAAACCTATCT
>Ga0209755_10003843_pt1 | contig 18363 bp, 10 predicted proteins | sample TergutCo191P1_FD_187301 | JGI IMG/M metagenome (GOLD analysis project Ga0209755, IMG submission 187301) | Cornitermes sp. P1 segment gut microbial communities from Petit-Saut dam, French Guiana - Co191P1 (SPAdes) (version 2) | ecosystem: Host-associated > Arthropoda: Insects > Digestive system...
TTATCTGGTTCAGAATAAGGTTCTCTCGAACACCGTAGTGAACTATGAGGTACGTGCCATTAAACGTGGGGAACTTTTTGGTCAGCTAAGTTACACCTTCCGGCGATTTTTCTCCGCGGAGTTAGCTGTGATCAGCGTAAACGTGCATTTGAACAGTATCCGACAACAGGTCCACATAAATTGCCTTTAGGGCGGGAAATACTAAAACAGACCAGCATATTCCTACCTCGACGTAATTTATTGCAAACCTGACAAACCGTCTTGTAATTCTGAATAGCGTTGAAGACTCAAGATATCTCTGTTCAAACACAATGTGCACACACACACACGCACACATACAGGAAACATCTCCTTTGCATTGCTATCTTCATCCGACTTGTCGGAGGTTGATGCAGCTGCAATTGGTCTATACCACTTCCACAATCACCTTCCAAGCCTCGCAGTTGTCTTGGAATGCATAATTCAGGAGACATATGATCTTCTATTTAATACTACCAGGGATAACACGGTCTCCTTTCCCTTCGCTGTCTCCGATGCCCGATATGTCTTCAAAGTTTTGACATCAAATTGACGAGTGTGATGGAGCAGTGTGTCGAACCGACGATGTTCAACTGAAATGCCACGAGCAATTACGGACTGTTTGTGTCGTATGTACAGACCAATGGCCAGACATAAAGATAAATTAAATTATCCATATAAAGATGGAACTAAGTATCATATCATAGGCTGCCTGCTTGTGATAATTCTACGTTCTCAAGAAGGTGAATATCAAGATATCGCTATTCGAGAATGTAACTACCCTGAACATGAAGGCAGTAATTTCCCCCGAAACTGTACTCCTCTCCCAAAGTAGACCACTGTCACACTTCATAATACAGCAATATTCCTTCGTTTAGCTCATCAGTGACAAAAAATCAGCTATTATTTTACCGGCATTTCACCTTCAGTGACTGAAGCCTTAATAATAATTCCCACAGTTATTGACAATTTGTGTCCATTCCCCCAGTATCCTCCTTAACAAAAAGATTTATCGAAGACTCGATACAAGACTACCCACACCTTCACTCCACGAACAACAAACAAGTGAAATTCATTCCCATAGCCAATGTGCGAGACAACACCTTATCCTTTGTACACACCCTGTAGCATGAACAAAGTATTTAATCTTAATGTTACTCATCCCGTTGCGATTTTTACATTTAAAGGACAAACAAATTCCGCCCAGTGCAACTAATGCTTGTTTTATTATTTACGAAAACATAACTACATGTTTCGGCAATGTCCAGGCCATCATCAGGCTGTACAGCAAACTGACAAGACAGTATAAATAAAACATGTATACAGTTAACATGCTATAAAATCAAGTGTAAGCTCTACCTGTGACAATTCCATATTTGTGATATATTAAAATGTTTAGTTACACTTGGCTTAATGCAGGCACATACCTGTTTATTGAAACTGTCAAATTAAGAGGTTAAATTATTTGAATTAATTACCTACACATACAGTAGGCAAATTATAATCTCAGACATTACTATCGCCTAATTTAAACATGGACATAATAACCAAAACTTCCACAAGCATCAACACAAATTGGTGACTAAGCCAACAGATCAGGAATCAACTGTGCCAACACAGTATTCAGTTTTAATTTTCAATTAAGTGACAATATTTCTAAATCGTCAATTTGATAATAATGCTGTACTACAAGGCTCTACTTCTACTGTTATGTCACACATCATTACAAATCCCAAATATATTCAATGATGTTCACTCCACGATTAATACTCAACATGCAATCAAATCACACAAATCGACATGAGAATATTACATCATGGCATACAGAAACCTTTAGAGAACTATCAGGCAAGACCCAGGTTGATGGATACTTATATATAAAACAAATGCAGCAGTAACCAAAAAGTACAATTTTGACCGACATATTTTGCTGGTAGCTTTTATTAATTTTATTTTCATTATGCAGGGCATGATAGCTCAGTCGGTATAGCGACTCGCTACGGGCTGGACGGTCTGGGGATTGAATCCCGGTAGGGGCGAGATTTTCTGTACCCATCCAGACCGGACTTGGGGCCCAACCAGCCTCCTATACATTGGGTTCTGGGCCTTTCCGGGAGGGTAAAGCAGCCAGGGAGTGGTGTTGACCACCCACCCCATCTTGCACCGAGGTTAAAGGAAGAGTAGGGCTATACCTTTATGACCCCTCTGGGCCTTTGTAGCCTGTTGTAGGGAAACTTTTATTTTCATTATGCACCAAAAAAAAAAAATTAGCATTATAAACAAAATATGTACAGACTACATACAACTGCATAAAAAGCACATACAAAAATATATTTTACATGAATTCTCTCACGACAACACTTGGATTCAATAACACTACCTCCCTGGAAATGATCATCACAGATCAAAACATGTAGGAATTCAACAAAGTAAAGTGTTAACCAACTGTGTGTACCAGGATTTTCCATCTTTCTTTTGTTAAGGTTGGAGATGCATGGTTTAAAAATGAATCCATTTAAGATTCCAACCATGCTATTCAACTACCTCACCCAAAATTCTTCTCATGCAGTAATGAATCAACTACGTATGTCATATGTCAGCATGCTAATCATACACAACTTCACAGCAATGGGAAGTGCAAGAAGGCGGCCACCAATGGTTTAACATGAAAAACGATGAACTGTTGGCCACAGCTCACCACATCAGCATTCTTCATCATACATGTACGTGTAATAAGTTAACAAGTTGCAAAACATATTTGCATATATTTACCTCCTGTTATTTGTTTTAGTACTAGGAGAAAAGGGAACAAATATGGTAACAGGGGGACCATAACAGGAAGACTTGTCCAAAATACAATACACCAAGTTTGTTTTGTGCTGTTTATAAAAGTAATTTATTTCAATATCGCTTTATATCACAACACAGAAATAAAAAATATTGCCAATTTTATAAGCCATTACACCCTGGGACACTTGATCCATGTTGGTAAGTTTTAAGGGCACAATCAACGCACTGTACAATAACTTTTCTTTAAGAAACACACCATACACTGGTACCATTATCGTGCAGTAAGAAGCTAGACTATAAATAAACATTATGCAAAAACAATTTTATAAGCAAGTAGCATTTATTTTGCCATTTCAGGGTGTTTAATATATGGGCATTCATGAAGTTTCAGTCAATTATGATCACTATGTTACTATTTTTCTTTCATTTTTCATAATATTCCACACAACTATGCACCCTGTCATGCAAACAAGTACACCACGAGTTTATACAAAAAATTTAGGATACCTGGTCCCATGAGATAAAATATCTAAGTAAATAACTCATCTAACACGAACAAATGCACTTCCATCACAATGTCTGGAATAAAAAATGTAAAACTGATCTAGACATTATTCAACAAATTTCAAAGAACAGGGTGTGTTACAGATAAGAAAGTTTCAGGTACACCATCAATGACTGAGAATATTGCGCAACATATTCAACAAGCTACCGAGCATATTCTTGAGCATCCAGCCACTGTATAAGTAACCAACTTGACACACCAAAAACAACAGTAATATAGTGCTACACTTCAGACATGAAAGAATGAGCCTACCACATCCCAGTGCTTCATTAATAGGAAGATTAAGATCATGTAACTCATAAAACTATGACATGCTCTTCATAAAGTCATACAAAAAGATGTTATGAGTAATATTTTATTCAGTGACAAAGACTTAATTCACGCTCTCAGTCAATCTAACAGGCACAACTGTCAAATATGGGCTGAAAAGCAGCCAAAAGCAACCTCTGAATGGTAAAGCTGCTTGCCAAAGTGAATGTATGGTTATGCTTCATGCAGACTAAAATCTATTGTCTCTTCATCTTTCCAAGAAGGAATAGTGTGAAGGAACATTTACCTGCATAGGTTTAAACACTTCTCAGAACCACAAACAAGAGGATGATGAAATTTTGGATCCTGTTATTTTCTGAAAGAAGGTTTTCACCTCATGTTAAAGATGTCATATAAGAATATGTGCATGAAACCTTTCCTAATAGACAGACAGACAGACAGACAGCAGTATTGTCAAAACTACTGGCACCATGTTCATGTGATTTAATGCCTTTAGACATATGCTTGGGAGTTTTATCAAATGCTGGGTGTACAAAACAAAGATTCAATAATTACAAGATCACATTCAGGAGGCAAGTGAGTTATGGCAGGCATGTTACAAGTTGTCAGAGAAACAGCACTTTTAAATGACAGGTGTTACAAATACCTGTATATGTAATGATAATAAAGCACAAATGACAGTGACTAAAATATTTAAATTCCTTCATCAAAATGATCAATAAGGATTTTATGACCACTCTGTATTTTACATGTGCATTACAATAGGTTATCTGATTCAAGGTGATTTAAACCAGGGTTCCCAATCATTTCTGTTTCACAGACTTAACAGGAGTGGTTTCAGGACTGGTAGCCTATCTGTAGAACATTTTACAGTAAAAATTTTACTATTTCTCTAATATTCAATTAATTAATAGCAGTACACATTTCTAAGATTGAACACTTTTCATAGCTGCTAAATTGCACAATCATAATGACAAATTATATTAGATAATTTATCATAAACCTATGGATAAGGGGTTTGTAACACGACTCCTCCTCCCCAATTCTGACGTACACAATAAGGAACCACAAAATTCCACTTCTTCTCCCTCATCAATCAATATATACCACAGAGGGAGGGAGGGAAGAACCAAATGTTCAACATTATTTATTCACTAACTAGAAACACAATACAAAATAAATCTGCTATGCTGAAAACACAATTCTTCCAGGTGCTGAAAATATATGGTATAATTCCATCTAGAATGTAAGGATCAGCATAAATTAAGCTTTGGATTAGCAAAGTCAAAAAAGATTTTGGGTTCAAACCAGCACTGCTACTGTCAGGATGGAGGAAGTTGGTTTCATTATGTGATTAAATTCACAGACACAGATGATATGCAAGCATGATTTTAAAAACACAAACTCAACCCTCAACAGAACTGCAGCAGTAACTTAATATTTCATTCAGCACTAAAATTATTATTCAGAGCTCACCTGCCACAGGTAAGTTCTGTGGTTTCTTACAGATGCAATTGTTTTGCCAACCACAAACAAACCCGCTGGCTGTCAAACAATCCAGCGAGCAACATATTATATTAAATTTAGCAGTATCACAATATGAGACAAGCATATATGTTTCCTGGGAAGGCAGGTGATGGTCACCACTTGGATTTGGATATAGCAAATCCATGATTACTGCTGTCACATTTCATACCTTTACATTCTGGATCTACTTCATATTCATGCAAACATTTGGCACACATTTATCAGTTTCAAGTTTCTACCTATCTCTCTGTGACCAAATTTATATAACTATAATTACAGAATTTTATCACTGTCTTAATGTGACTATTACTGAATGATCTGATCTTTTTGAGAAAGTAATTAAACCTTACACTGCACACATACACCAACTAATTATTTACGTCTACCCTAATGTATGAAAACCCTCAATACTCCAATTATGTCACACATGTTAACACTTGAGATAGCAGATTTACCTGCAGAATTCTAACCGAGCTATTGATCCATTACAACAGGCAAGGTATGACTGGATATAGCTGAACTGGCACTCAGCTACTGAGTTGAGTTTCATTGGTGCTCCAATAGCTTGGCCAGGTCTGATTACACTGCCAACAATCTGTGGAGGACCAACTGAGAAACACAGCTGTGAACAATGGGTATGACACTGAAACTGCAGGACAAGTAACTATAGATCCGAAAGGCGGTTCAAGTAAAGGATACGACCAGTTGAAATAGTCTGTGATCCTTGCTCTGAAACACTCTTTGGAGTTTCTACCATCTGACAGTCAGATACATTAAGTAACTGCATGAAATCTTGCATAATTGTGCTCGTCTCTGCTGTCTCTTCATTATAATCACCAGCAACACAACTGATACTCTCATCACTGTAATTTGCACTATTATCATCAGAATTACTGCTGCAGGCATTACTTTGTGTTGATGTTGTATTACTACAACATAGGGCAGATACTCGTTGCCCAAGTTTTCGAACTCTGTCCAGTGCTGCTTCCATTTTCTTCTCTTTTTCAGCCTTCCTTTTATTTGTCACCAACAGCATTTCTTCCATCCACTCTTGAACCATGCTGGTGATCAGCTGACATGCATCTCCATATTGTAAATCAGAATTTAGGTTCTTCTGTCCTGTTTCATTCAACATGACAGAAGATAGGACCTTCACCATAAAGTACTGCATCATGCACTCAATTTCTTTTTCCACAAACCCCATCGCATAACGTGCCAGGATCTGTGATTCTCCAACATGTTTCTTAAGAACCGACATAAGAGACGCCTTCAAATTGCATTCAACCTCTTTGTTAATTATGGACATACAAAATTCCGACTCAGTATCACAGTCTGAAAAGCATAATGGTTTTGTTTCCATATCAGAAATAAACGAATCTAAGTTTCCTTTACGCAAATCCATGAGCCCATAGTCTTTACACTGATCTGAAATATCAAAATGTTCACTGATATAAGCTAGCATGCTATTTGGCTCTGTATCAGTTGCTCTGTTACTTGGATTCATGGGTTCACTTGCGCTATTACAGTTGTATTTTGAAGAATTTGTTCTTACTTCATTATTTGTGTTCACAGAAATGTTTGTTACTTGTGGAACTTCAGGGGAAATGTTACTTTGTATTGCTGAATCCATAAAAACATTGCTAGATGGTGCTTTTGGTCTATGACTTTCATTTGCACAACTTGTATCTGCTGTGGATGAAGTCAGAATTGCAAAGTCAATTTGTTCACCTGTAGGAATTACATTCTGTTTTGTTGTGACTAAAGCAAAAGAAGTAAAGCCACTCTGTTTGGTTGCAGCTGTAGCATTACTGATGGTTGGCTCTGAAGCCGACAGTATACCACTGGTTTCTGTACTTGTAGTACTGTGTTGATCAGTCACAGCAATAACACCATTTTCTTTGCTTGTTTCTGTTATACTGCTGATGTTTTGTACTGAACTTATAACCATGTTATCACTTGATGCTGTAGCTGTCAATAATGTGGTTTGTGCAGTGGCATTATACCTACCTGCTTGGTTGACACCAATTTCATGTCCACAGGAACCATTCAATTCTCTGCCAACAACACTTCCTGTTGACAATTCGAAATATGTCTTAGCAGCAGGGTGCCCAAACGTTTCTTCTAATTCATCTTCTGAGTCCAAGTTGTCTTTATCCAGCGGTCGTTGTTTGCCAAGTTCCTGAATCTGAAATACGTCATAATGTACCATAATTTTACAAATAAATGGAAATATGAACAGGCCAATTAACACACATCATATAAATTAAATACATGATGTGCATTAGCAGGACTGCTGACAATGTGCTGCATGGGACTGAATGACTATGGCTGTGGTTGAATTTGTTGCCAAGTAGCAAGACAAAGACCGCAGGTGGATTTATCACGGCCGCCAGATGAACCATAATCAGTACTAAACAGATTTCATATCTCAGCTGGAAACAATACAATTCCAGCTTAACCCCAAAACATACCATATTGTTGAATGACCTGTCTACTTAATTATCTATTCTCATCCCTGCAAGATGCTGGAACCCCTAAATGTGACCACAGATACCAAACTGTGACAGTATGTCAGTTGTTCTCATACTTTTCTAATTCACAGAAAAGTAGAACAGTCAACAGATCTAATTAGTAATTATTACTACCACAGCTAAACTTCTTATTTACATCAGCATTCATAAGGGTTACTTTCTTCAAACACTGTGTGATTAGTGAAACTGCAATGCACGCAGTTCAGACTTTGTCAAAAATGGAGTTAGGGAAACCACAGACACCCAAACATGGATATGTAAATTAATGATTAATAAACACATTGCTATTTATGATGATGTTTACTGGAATGAAATCAGTGCTCATGGTCTTCACAGTGATAAAATGATGTAAAGTGTATAGCAGAGAAGGAAACAGAAGACTGTGTAAAGAAATAGGTGATAACCCATTGATCTGCCTACTTCTGCATGTTCCTTTACACCTCTTGTATAGTGTTAAGGGACTCTACCCCATGCTTAAATTTTATGCACCTAACCATGAAATACTGACCTTCGAAGAAGAATCTGCTGCATAAATTCTAATGAGTTTACAAGGCATTAAAGCTTACAGATTTCATAACAGCCACCATCAAACATGTACTACGGCATATTAGGCAATTCAGTTATCATATGACTCTACCTCCCCATTTCAGAAGGCTGCAACAACCAATCTCTTTCTCACAATTTGCCTATCATAATATTACATGCCACAACACTGAAGAGGTGAAAAAGTGTAGTAATTTTCAAGATAAAGTACATGGTATTTCAAGCACCATGCAGACATCATAACATCTGGACAGCAAACCTGGTTAGGATGACAGTCCATGCATACAATGGGACTACAATACCATGAAACCTGAAAACAAAATATTTCTGCTTCTTTGTTCCTTTGCTAGCATTATTTTACATTTCTGATGTTAGGAATTTTATCATATGTCAATATGTGCAGCCAGTGTAAGCCAAACAAGAGGATTATACACGATTGCTAGAATGACACAAATTGTAATCCCCTACAACTGAAATTATCTGCACAACTCTCCTGCATCATGATGCCCAAGACTGAATATTGCATTCAAGTGGTTACTATGCCTTCACAATTAGGAGAATCTGCATTTGAATCTTGGCTCACACTTGACAAGATGGACTATGATTTGCATTGTTTTTCAAATCTCTTTAAGTGAATGTTAAAAGGGTACCCTAAAACAGGTTGAGGTAGCTTCCTTCCACATATTTTCAGACCCATCCTGTTATGACAATCCATTTCAATCCAGCGGCATTAATCAATAAATTCACGAGTTTCAAGTACTTATAAATTATTCATATGCAAGAACAGAAATGGATAACACTTACAATGGCGGTCCTATCAGACTCACAAATCTCTCTTTCCATACAATACTTCAAAATGCAATTCATTCTCTCCTCAAAACTCTGGCTGACAACATCAAATGGGCCAAACCAAACACATGATGCCTCATTTGCATCATCCCTTGACAATACAAAGCTCAGTTCTTCACCTGTAAAACCAACAGTTCAAAGGCAATTTCCACCTATTTTATACATGTAGGACTGGAATGGTAAACAAATGGCACTGTGAGTACTGTCCAAGATCATTACAAGTTTTGTCACTATTTGCATTTGGAGCTACTTGATAACACAACAATCACCTAGACACCGTCTCTATGAGGACAAATAAGGGAATTCAATTGAAGACAGAACCCTGATGAATAGAACACATAATGTCCTTACATCTCAGCACACAACATATAACGTACTGCATGATTAAGGAGGTGTCGGACATGAACCTCAGCTCTCAGATATGCCTGATTTCTAAAGCTGAAACACTGGAAAACTGTATTCTAAATTTCCTGTGATACTTACACAGTTTTTTTCCTTACATAGTTTTCCACAATGAAAATACTCTTTATTAAATTGTATTGCCTACTCCCAAGGAAAAGAAATGTACATTACACAGTGCTTCACATGTCTGTTACAAACAGCAGATTAATTTGGACTGTGTTACCAAGGTGATGCAATGTATGGTACATACGGTGATGAGATTTGCAGTGTGTCATTCAAGCAGCTGCTTTCAAACTTGTCATACAGTATCAGCAATTTCTAGACATTAACTTCAAAAAGTATTTAATAATCTGTTCACCAGGTGTCAAACACGTCTGGGAGGTGAGCATCATTTCCAGCACCAACTAACATGTAGTTAAGTTATATTACACATTTGTACACTTTGTGGAAATGTAAGGCTGTTAAGCTTGTCTGTATCTGGATTCAGTTTTCATAAACTCCCTCTCTAGCAAAATCATATATAAGAAGTCTTCTCACAAATGAAATGAATGAGTGGTATTTTGGTCACTCTGAGATGTACCATGTATTATGAACCAAGAAATGAAAACTCTAAAAATGTGCAGTAGCAAATTACCTCAGCAAGTCCATCTGATAATATGGGAGAAACAGGGATGGCTGGCACAACTTTCTATTCACAGGTACATTTTAATTTAAATATGACATCCAACATAGTGGTGTTGCATTCCTTAAAGATGGAGAGAGATGCCACTACAGACTGTCTAAGCTGCAGCTCTCAAATTATCTGCCAATCACTACCAATCCATTATACATCAGAGAGATATTTTTTGGTTCATAGCCATCCACAATATATAAAAAAAAAACATGGTTGTCTGTTCATCTCAAGTGACACACGTTAGCAAGCTGATGAGCAGAAATTCATACACGTGATTTATACTAAAGTCACCATCATTATCTTTAGGAAGCAAGAGACTCACTAAAAGGAACATAAACATATAACAACAAACACAAATGATACTTGAATTATTACCTTATAAACTTCAGAAAACTTCAGAGAAGTTTTGAATGAATTCTCACACATCTATGGTGAAAAAGATTTTTTTTTCCAACATTCAGTTGTTATCTATTTTTACCTTAGTTTCAATTTCTATTCTTGCAATAGTCTTAGGGACTTAAAATTTATTCAGAACAAGTCATTGATAAGAACAGATTTCACTATTCTATTTTTGACATAATTTACAATTGCGATTGTTTCTTCACAAGCTGACAGTCAGTCAAGAATACTTTCCAAATTTAATGTAACCTGAAGGTTCACTGCAGTGTTACTATTATCCTATGACTGATGCCTGCAACTATTAGACAAACTACTCCTTTCAGGTTGTGACCAAATCTTTATTTGCATTTCTCACCTCCTCTGCGTCCTACACGCCCTTCCCTTAATTTTATAGTTCTATATATGGCGAGAGTACAAATCATGAATTTCCTCATTACACACTTTTCTCTGTCTCTCTTACTTCCTCTGTTAGACTCAGATACTCTCCACAGAAACCTGTCATCTAGACTTTGCTTAGAGTCTTTAATGCTGTTAATAAGTAGTCTATTTGAACTGTTTGTAATTGAAACCACTTTGACAGGTAGTTACCCCACAGTGCACACATCAAATTTATATCATGATACCAGCTCTGCAGATACTACCTCCTTTCTGTTTATGTCCCATTCATACTCTGTGTCTAGTACGTAACTTAAAAACTGTGTATTTCACACCCTTAGCATGAGACTTACTGAAACTATTGTCAATACCACTAAGCTTATGAACTGCTTATTTATGAAGGCATAAATTCAAACTATTTCAAGCACTGTAAATAGATTTAATCTAAATGGTACATCCCACTTCTAAATTTTAGTAGCAAAATACTTCTAATGCCACTCGAAGAAGACTTTAGTAGGTAAAAAAAAAAAAAACTAGTCCTACAACAATAATGTGCTGTACTACCTGGTGAACAATAAAGTTTGGGCTCAAATTCAACACACAAAATCATAAAATCATACCTGGTCTGAAAATCTGGTCCAGTCTCAACCCTTTCATAGGAACTCCAAACAGAAATGCGTTGTCACGATTAAAAATCACTGTACTACTGCAGTCTGTGCTCTCAAGAAGTGCAACCTCAGAGGCCACAAAACTCAGCTTGCCTTTCAAATTACGAATTTTCTTCTCAGTCTTATTAGTTCTCTTCTGCTGTCGTTTCTTGATTTTTCCACAAAAAGGATTGTCAGATCTCGTGCTTGGCTCAGGAGTATTACTTTCTTCCATCCATGCATCCCACGCTGACCATTCAAACTTTCTTCCTGGTGAACGTTTGTATACTCTTACATAGACTGTGTCTCCCTTAGACACATAAAGACTGACAGGTTGATCACCACATAGTTTTGCTGCATGGCGGTTGGGCTTGAAAGCTTTGTTGATCACAAAAACTGGAATATTACTGCTGTCCACTTCCACCACAAAAGCAAACGGTAAAAGCATTTTGATTACTGTCCCTCTATACGTCATGTTTTTCAGAAGGATACCTGCCTGAGGAGAGGCAGAACTGGGTTGAGAGCAACTAAAATCAAAATTCTGTTTTTTTGATACCCAAATGCTTAAACATTTCACACCCTGCACACCAACTTCAATGTCAAAATAAACTGTTGTACCAACAGGAAAGCAACTTCTGAAGCTCATCCCCTCTTCTTTCATCGAAAATTTAAGTATATCTTCAGTAAATGTAATATTGCCATATTGTTTGTCCCTGAAAATAGCTGTTCTGTCAGACTCAACTTTAACAATGTTGCCTGTTCTTCCTCTCAAAACTTTAATGTTGTGAGAAGTTTTACTTTTCTGAACAGACACTACACCTTCTTTAACCGACATATTTGGTACTAATGAATGTCTCCAAGATCCTGGTTCAGCTTCTTTAGCCACACATTCATATCAAATTACATACAATATGAAATACTTTTCAAACTATTTTATCTGTTTTTAAAGGTTCATTAATGGCAAATGTTGTATACATGTTGAGATCATGTGCAAACTGTATGGCAATGTTTAACTTAACGTGATTTCTTTTGTTAAAATGAAACTTGTGGCCGTTGACACAATTATTTGTGATATGTGCAGGCAAAATAACTTTATTGACTGGAAATAAATTACAACAGAATATCAGTGCTTTTGCCATGCAATTTGTTTGTTGTTGGCTTATTCCCAGGAACCACTTTCAAACCACATTCACAAAAATAGAAGAATGGTGATGATAAAAGGCAGTTATGTTTCCAGGACATCCTGAAACAATTAAAAGGCATGAAATTTTTCATGGCAGTACAGCATACAGCACAACATATGAGAAATTCACTTACATTACCTTACTTGGAAATTAGTGCAATGTTGGAGGTGCCTGAATGAAAAAGGAAAATCATATAATTTAAAAATCAAAAGATCCTACAGTACAAAACACTGTCTATGTACTTCCACCAATTAAAAAATTATGTTATTATGTAACATCTTTCTGAACACAAAACTTACAAAATTCAGAATTTTTAAAATTTATGGCAGTATAAATGCTAAGCAGGCTGCCTTCAGTTCTTGTACTTGCAACTGTTGTCAGGCAACTAACGTATATAGAAAACGAATATTTATGTTTTTCATTCCCTATGCAAATAACCCACAATTAAAAGCTGAAAGTGCTTTGCTGCATTAAAACACTGGTATCCTAGTTCATATATAATGCATGACAAAACACTGTTTTCCACACTATGTTTTCCTTTTTATGTATTTGCTCTGTCTGTATTTATTGTACTGAATGAACATAAAACGGAGCAGTCCACAACATTTGCCAGATTAATTTCATTTTGACTCATATCAACCCAAAATAACTATTTTACATGAAGCTGACATAAAATCTTATAATTTTTCTCACAAATGGTGTGTTTTGCTGAAAACTGTTTACCGCTACACAATACATACCTAATTATGACAATTAATATTGAAAAACCCACAATAATTATTTTACATGAAGCTGATATAAAATCTTATCATTTCTCTCACAAATGGTGTGTTTTGCTGAAAATTGTTTACCACTACACAATATATACCTAATTATGACAGAATTAATATTGAAAAACCCAAAATAACTATTTTACATGAAGCTGACATAAAATCTTAACATTTTTCTCACAAATGGTGTGTTTTGCTGAAAATTGTTTACCGCTACACAATACAGACCTAATTATGACTGAATTAGTATTGAAAATAATTTCAGATATGGTGAACATATATATAAAAGCAATGTAAGACAGTTTCTGACTACAGTATGCAATTTATAAGATAACAATTCCTCAGTGCAAATGAGATAAACAAAACCAAAGAAGCAAAGATTTCGAAGGTATAATTATGGCACAAGATATACCATGCATTCATTCTGCTGCTGCCCTGAACATGCAGCTGACATGAGATGTTTTGGCAGATGTTAGGTTTGCTACGTGATAGAGGTGTCATGCTTGGAGCGATGATAAAACAAAGGCTCTGTATTCAGTGTGAACAAATGTTAGGCAGGGTGTATATCCAAACAGCTCTGGAAACCAGAGTTTTTGAACCATGCCACTCATATACAAGTATACTACAATATATAAATAAACACAAATAAACTGCAATACTAATCACAGTCTTTATTTATTGCACTTAGTTTGAATATTCATGTTTTTCTGCAGAAGCAGTAATGTTTTTGGTTATGGAGTGCTGCCCCATACACCACTGGGAATATTAAGTAATATTATCCTTATAAAATCTGAAAAATTCTGTATTCCAAAACACATATGGCCCCAAGAATTTTGGATAAGGGATTGTGGACCTGTGGTAAAAGTTTTTAGTGGGAGATATGAACGGCAGGATGTTGGAGATAGAAGTGAATTTGCACACCTAGGTTTTTCACTTGGATGAAAAGTTATGCAATTTGGAATAAACAAAACTGCTTGGCTTTTGTCACAAACTATGCTTCATTGTTTTAAATGGTACATATGGTGGCATCACACACAGTGACTTCACATTTATGAACCAAATAATTGTAATTATCATTTAAAGTTTTACAGGTTATGCCAGAGTTCCTGAAGGCATGGTTAGAATACTAAAAAACTTTTCAGAGAGCACCAACACAGTAGCAGTCAAATGTTTTATCACTAGACATGAGTAACACATTGCAAGAAGGAATCATTACTGAAGGGAGTGAGATGAAAAATGTTTGTTAATTTTTAGGTACAAGTGGAAGGAGTATCTTAATAATCTTTAGAACACATTATCATAATCGTCACCACCACCACCCAATGACGGGAGGGTTGCCTATAACAAAGTCTTCTCCATTCTTCTATCTCGTACTGTATCAATGGAATATGAATGTGGAAACAGAGGAGGAGGAGGAGATGATGATGATGATGTAGACAATGGCGGCGGTGGTGGCGATACAGCTTAATTAAAAATCATTCTAGTGAATTTCAGGAAAATCAGTTAAAGGTATCAATTTTCAGATGAAGCACCATCTGGTATTAAGATAGCAGTATTCTGTGAATAAGAGTATTTCATATCTGTAGTGCGTAAAATACTAATATGATAAAATCCACTAACCACCAATCGAAAAATGAAAAAAAGGGTTAATTTACTAAATTCCCAATTTTCTCTCGCCGCAAGCCTATTAACAGCAATACAATTATAATTTATGTGCCTAACGGAAACTATGCAGTGTCGAAAAACTGTATAACAATACGTTAACAACTGGCAAGGATGGAGCAGGGCGCAGGTAGAATGTGGCGGGGATCGGCTGTGGTACGGTCCCGGTCTTCTCTGGGGAAATTGGGAAAGGTTACAAAAGGGTAGCCAGTATCCCTGCCAAGGTTCGCACCGGGTACCTCGTAAATACAAGTACGAACTTCACCGTTTAAGGCGACTTGCTCAGCAATAGTAGTAAAAGGAGCCCTGGATACACACAACATATTGTTATTGGTACGGCACATACTCGGAAAATTTGACCAAAGCTATAAACTTATCGGACATCGCGGAAAAACGGTAACACTTTAAAACAACTTCGAAAAACAGATGTATAAAACCAATTTTAAAAATTTTCACATCATTGATATACCTACTTATGCCATACAAACACGTGTCATCTTCACACAAACATCGACTGCCACAACATTCCGCGCAGCAACTCCCTGCTCTTAACAGACTCATATCAGTGGATTATCACGTGACCCCTCGCATTCCTATTGGTAGTAGTCACGTGAATATTATAGTGTCATCTGTCGTGAGATGGCACTACTACAACAGGGCATTTTGTTCCGCCATTTGTTCAGACGGGTAGTACACACTGCGATCAACGGTAGTAATACGTAGTGCTACGATGGCGGTATCTCGCGGCAGCATATCAGAAGAAAGATCCTGCGACCCACATGTCAGCACCACTGCGAGAACCTCCTGTCTTGTAGTCAATAAGAGGTTCAACTCCACAGACAAAAGTCCTTCTCCAAAAGACAGACGCGACAGATTCTCACTTACTAAATCCCTCATATCTTATGGACCTCGCAGCTTTGTTATTATTATTATTTTATTATTATTTATTTATCATTTCAGAGATCCATCAGAGTGGATATAGAACCTGTCATTACATAATAATAGGCAGAGTACAAAAAGAGTCTTACCGGTAAGATACGTATAGTAACAGTTTGCGAAAATACATACATAAGTAACAAAATCAGGTTTATACAAGGAAATGTGTTTAGCTCAGAATACATAATGCATATACTTACATAGTATTGCTAGACAGAACTTAAAAATTATGGAGTAGTTATATAATGCTCATAGATTCATTAAATCAATGCACCAATATGGTAGTATCTTGTGATATAGATCTAATTCATGCCTGACTTAGGTACTCTTCAATTGTGTAAAATGAGTGTGCAAGAATTTTTTTAAAGCAATTTTAAATTTGTTTTGGTTATCAGCAATATTCTTAATCTCTAAGGGTAGATTATTACAAATTTGTATCCCCGAATAATAAGCTCCTTTTTGGTAAATGGTTAAGTTTGCTCGAGGAAGGTATAAATTATTTCTTTGTCTAGTGTCTAAGTTGTGATTTTCATTATTTGCCATGAAAAGATTTTTGTTTTGTACCACAAACATTAGTAAAGATAGCATATATTGTGATGCTAATGGCAGAATTTGTAGTTTATTAAATAAGTTTCTACATGAAACTCTGTTCCCACATCCTTCTATAATTCTGATTGCCTTTTTTTGCATATTAAAAATCATGGTGCTATATGACGAGTTTCCCCAAAATATAATTCCATAGCTCATAACCAAGTGAAAAAAGGCATGATAAATCACTTTTAATGATGAAACAGACATGCATGTTTTGGCATTTCTAATTATATAACAAGCCTTGCTCAGTTTTTTCATAATTTAGTCTGTATGATTATTCCAAGACAAAGTATTATTTATTGCCATCCCCAGGAATTTTGTGTAAGTGCAGGTGGTGATAAAGTTATTGTTAAAGCCTACTTTTAAGTTTACCGACTTATTTCTCTTAGTCGTAAAGTGTATATATATTTTGTTTTATTAAAGTCTAAATATAACTCGTTTGCTTTTAGCCATTTATTTAAGGTCTTAAACACCATGTTAATGTTTTTGTCGAAATCTATTGGGTCTGAGTGGGCAACTAGGATACTGGTATCATCAGCAAAAATTACAGGTGTTGAAGTTTTATTTATAATCTTGGGTAAGTCATTTATATATAGTAGAAAGAGTAGAGGTCCTAAAATGGACCCTTGTGGCACTCTATGACTTAATCTGGCCCAATTTGAGACTATTTTTATTCTCACTGTCATTATATATTGCTGTTCTGCAGTATCTGTTATCCAGATAAGATTGATACAGCTGAAAATCTTTGTCAGTAATTCCATAGAATTTCAATTTAGATAGTAGGATATGATGACTGACACAATCAAATGCTTTCTTTAAATCACAGAAAATCCCTCCAATTAGTAGTTTATTGTTCATAGCATTTAAAATCTCAATTGTTAGTCTATAAGTTGCACTGTCATGCCTATATCCTACCCTGAAACCATACTGTTCAGTGCTTATTATGTTATGTTTGGTGAGATGTTTTAAAGTCCTTCTCTGCATTACCGTTTCAAGTATTTTAGAAAATGATGTTAAGAGTGATATATGATAATTCACAGGTATCATCATTTTTGTGTATTGGCTTTATACTTTAGTCTGTCAGGGAATACACCCCAGAAAAGCATTTTATTACATATGTAATTTATTGGAGAACTTATGTAAGGGCTGCTTATTTTTAGGATCTTTGTGGATATCTCGTCGTATCTGTATGAGTGTTTTGTTTTGAGGGAGTATAATTCGCTCAATTTCTTTAGTTGTGGTGCATTTATGTTTCATACTTCGGTAAGGTTCACTAAAGGCTTGTTCCATAAAGTGGTTATGTCCATCTATATTGTCATCTTCATCCTTTATCAGATTATTTTTGCTTAGTCTATTGACCTTTTCTACGATGGCCACAAAATACTCGTTAAAAGTTTCAGCAATAGTTTGTTGATCAGTGATTTTTTTATCTTCAACTTTTAGAGCTTGTATTTCACTTCTTTTTTTATTTAAAAATTACACCGACAAAACACGGAAAACTGTGCTTCCCTGAAATACTGAAGCCGTCAAAACACCCAAGCTTCGAAACGAACTCGAAATGACAACAAAACACCACCCAGCCGTACGCCGCAGTTGACTGTTCGCGTGCTACTGTAGTTACCAAACAGAAC
>Ga0209755_10003844_pt1 | contig 18355 bp, 12 predicted proteins | sample TergutCo191P1_FD_187301 | JGI IMG/M metagenome (GOLD analysis project Ga0209755, IMG submission 187301) | Cornitermes sp. P1 segment gut microbial communities from Petit-Saut dam, French Guiana - Co191P1 (SPAdes) (version 2) | ecosystem: Host-associated > Arthropoda: Insects > Digestive system...
CGGAAGTCAGCCTCAGGGCCGGTCGCTTCTACAGTTACCCAGGTCGGAGCGATTACTTGTGTTCGCGAACGATTACCCGGAGCGACTGCGGTGTTTGTGTTATTAATCACCGCTGTGCCGCCTCCGACACCACGAACGGTGAGTTCTGCCTGCCACATTTCGCGAGGATTATTGCCTCTGAACTCAGTTGTGCTGAGCATGGCGTGGCGAATCATCGCGACACCGTGAGATTCCCAATCACCGTTATCGGTAGACAGTTCCAGTAATTCTGTCCAGCGGATTATCGAGCCGTCATACATTAATACGCGAGGGCCTTGAGTACCGTCTATCATCGCAAAGCCTTGTGCGTTACCCCCGTTGTTGCCGGGCCAGCGGAAACCATCACCGCCTGGTGCACCTAAGCCACCGAATGTAAAGTTATTTCCGATGACATTGAAGTAAGTCCCTGCTTCAATGCGTTGACCGGTTGCAGTTACATACCAGTTATTATTACTGCCGTGCACGCCTGCGCGAACTGGATTTGTGTTAAGCAAATTGTTAAGGTCTTGTCCGCGCATACGGTGCAAGAGGATGTTATTGCTAAATGGCATGGTGGAAATAAGGTTGGCCAAATTTACAGGGTCGTCCGCGTTTCGCGGCCAGAGACCTGTGTTCCGCCACCCTCCGGAGTTTGAAATTCCAACCCAACCTCCGAAATCACCATAACCTTCCGGGTAGTCTGTAGCATCAGCATGAGGTGATTCTGCTGCCCAGCGGGTTACATGGTCAAGTACCAATCGGCTGGACCAGATATCACGCTGATTGCGGTCAGAGAAGTAAACCCCGTGTGGGCCACGCGTATTAATCAGCTCTGGTGCATAAATATAGGTCGCCATCAATGAGGTCATGGCATCGTAATGTTCCCGTACAGTGTTGAAGGCGAAGCCGGAGAAGTTTTGAATGGCGCCAACCGGACTTAGCCAAGATGTGACGTTCTCCAAATTGCCGTCATTATCGAAGTATAGACTAAACCGACCCAAAGAGCGGCCATGATGTTGCGCTTCGATAATCGGCACGCCATTTACCGTGCGCTGTACACGGACGTGCTGATGGCCGCCGACGATTGCATCAAAATCTATATTGTTTGCAACATGGGTCATCGCATCGCCGCCGCCTGTTAAGTGGGTCACGCCGATTACGGCATCAACACCGCTTCTGGCGGGTTTATATGCGAAAAATGAGCCGGGACCGTAATAACCCGCCGGGCGATCATTACGCAGATAGTCAACCAATGCGCTAATCGCCGGAGTATGGGTTGTCGCACCTATGCCGGTGGAAGAGGGGGTTCTGGCTTGCAGACCCATGTTCGCCCATCCGCTGACCAGAGTGGTCATGCCGGTGGTCATCAAGCCAACCAGTGCGATTGTGATGTCGTGGTCCGGGAAATGAATAATATCATAGGGTTGTACAAAATCCGGTTGTTGCCCGGCGCGTGGGTGCCCGGGTGCGTAGAACAGATCAGCCGCCAGAAGGGTAACGCTTGCGCCCAAAATGGAGGCATGAGCATAGCCGTAAGAAAATTCGTGGTTGCCGAATGCAACATGCATTCCGGACTGGCTTTGCGGTGCATTATAAGGCAGATGCGGACCGCGAGCGAGGTAATTCATCATGGTGACTACAGGTGCACCTTGAAGGAAAGTCGAAACGGCGTAACCATGGAACTCATCTCCTCCGCCGACAACGATGACATTGTTCGGGTTCGGATTTTGGTTACGTTGATACTCAATGAATGCTGTTAAGCGAGCAGCACCGGGATTTGCGGCGTCCGGCTCGTTGGCTTCAATGTGACCATGAAAGTCAGTGAATGTCAGTACGTCGATGCGGATAGGGTCATTACAGCGGCATGGGATGCAATGATTGTCACAGCAATCAGCACTCAAGCAACAGGTACAATCTGTCACCGGAGGGCAGGCGCATTCAATACACTCCCAGCAACCGCCACAGTCCGCATGTGGCAAGCAACGGCAGTCAGGGCCAAGGATGGTATTCGCGGTAATAACGATATTCCGCATGTGGTTTCTGGCGGTGGTGGAAATGGTGCCGCCGCCAACCGCGATATTGCTCGTCATCCGCCAACGCAGATAAACCGTCTCTTGATCATTTGCAATTGGGGGTAGGGTGCGCATCAATGTATTCCAGACACCGGTCAGTACAATAGGTTGGTTGGATGAATACCAATTCACCCCGTCAATAGAGGCTTCCAATTCCCAGTCGCGGGGGCCGTTGTTGGTTACACCGGTGCCGCTGGGGTCAGAGCGGAACTCAAAAGACACATCAATGTCGGCCCGCCCTTGTGTATTAATTGTCGTTTCCCAGCGAGTCATTACTGTGCCCGCATCGGGAAGATCTCCTACGCCTCGGGCTCCTGTTGCGCCGCCAACTACCGCAGTTGTCACGGTGGGTGCACCGGAATCCCAATTAAAGAATCGCTGCTGGTCACCGACCATAAACCGGATAGGGGTTTGTCCCGTGACGGCAAAGCCACCCGCAGGTGTGGTTGCTTGCAAATTTGCAACCCGCACATTTGCCCCGTTCGTATTGATGCTCCAAAAATAATAATCCATTCCGCCGGGGACAGGGGGAAGATTTTGTGGGTTCGGGTTCGGGCGGCCATATGCCATCCAGCGAATGAACGCTCCCGGTTCCATAGCACCGTAAGGCTGAACCGTAATTTGAACAGCAGTTGTCAACGGTTGGGCATCCGGATTTATCACGCCTCGCGGCAAGGTTAGTGTGCCGCTGACGGTGAAGATCTGCAACCGCCTCAGGTCAGGGTTGAAATCCAAATTGTCCAAATTCCAATTAACTTCGGCTTGCACAGGTCTAACCGTTAGACCGTAGCACTCCGCCTGATAGGCACTCGAACTCGGTGGACGGGCGTTTGCGGTGTTTGCGCCAACAATATTGGCGAGAGCGGTCACAACGCCAACAGTTGCCGGAAGCCCCAGCCCTTCGACTGTTTTTTCTACCCCATGCGGTCTGGTAATCGGTTCAAGAGAAACAATAAACTCAATGGGTTGAGGTGCGTCTGTTATACAGGGAATATGGGTTACCGCGTCTGGCACAATCCCAGGCGCACCTTCTGCGGAACGCACGATAGTATAGACATCAACCAAGGTACGTACAGTGCCATGGTCGTTTTCCAGTTGATATGTGCGGATAGAAAAACTATACGGTGTTACATCCGCGACAGAAAAATTGCGGCGGAAGTTTTGGTTATAAACAGCGATGTAGGAACGCCGTGCCATGCCTGTTAGGTTGTAATATCCGCTGCCGGAAGATGAATTAAATACGAAGTATACAATGCCTGTGGGGTCAAGTACCGCATTGGTCGGCACTGTACCATATGTGGCGATGCGCGTGGCAGGGTCAATCCAGTATTGATTCAATCTCGGTATATTTTCATACATCTGATGCGTGCGGTTATAGACATGAGCGTGTCCATTTAAAACGATGTCAATGCCGACGCGCTCGAAATGCGGAATCCAGTTGTTGATAATTTGCTCTTTTTCCGCGAAATTTGCGGTTGGACCACCGGTTCCTGTACGGCGATAAGTGCAGTACGGCGGATGGTGGAAAGTGGCGACTTTCCAATCGGCGTCTGCATTTACTTCAACTGCTCGGTTAAAAAAGGCCAAGCGAGAGCCGGACATTGTTCTGACGTTTGCGTCCAATACGATAAAGAACACATTTCCCCAGCGTACCCAGTAGTCAAACTGTGTATAGAACTGGACGGCATAACGGTGTACGGCAGGGACATTACCGAAGCCCGGCACGTATACGTATGTGTTTGCACCCGCAATATCAGGCACATTAATATTATAATGCAAAGGCCAAAGCCGCGGGTTTGCATTGTCATTATTAAACGACCAGCCATCATGGTTGCCCACAACACCGATCAGTGGCAGTGACTGTAACGCTTCCGGCGCAAACATACGGTCATGTCTGTATTGCCCGTGGGCAACATGACCAAATAAAGGCGCTCCGTGGTTAGCAGAGTGAACTTGGTCACCCACCGTAAGGACGAAGCCCGCATCAGGGAATGCCGCATGAGCAACATCCATTGTATGCGCCCACCACAAACCATCAACAGTAGCTTCAGTTCTTCCGGTAGGCGTTAATCCATCCCCAACACCAATCTGCGGGTCACCCGCGATAATGAACTGGAATCCAGCGTCTCTTCCGGCACCGGTACGAAAGGCTTGGGCCGGTGTTTCAAAATCATCACCAATTGCAGACCAAGTATATACCGTATCTGGCAGCAAGCCATAATATGCCGCTTGATGCACCCAATATACATAGCCCGGACGTATCGGGAGTAAGTTTGTACGCGTTCCCATCGCACCGACACCACCATGAATCTCGCCTAATGTTGCGGTGGTTGGAATCTCACGATACCAACTCGAATCACTCAGGCTGGTGATCCGGAGGATTCCGGTCGGAGATTGAGAATGCCATGTAAAGCGCATTTCTTGCACCGTTGCACCCGGATTCATACTGAAATTTCGGATATACCGGGATGTCGACAGTGACATCAGCTCCGGCGGCGCAAATACCGGATGAATGTGCGCAAGTGCTTCCGCCGGCCTGCAACACAAAGGAGCATATTCCGGTTCAGCACTGAAAGCCGACTCGAAATTGAAGCCAAAGTCAGCCTGCGCCGCTTCAACAGTCAGCGCAGACGGCATGAGCCCGATGGTCATAATCATCGCGAGCAGTAATGCCATAATACGTTTTGCCGGGTGGCCAGATGATACATTTTTCATGATTGTCCCCTTTTTGATTTTGGATTATATTTGAACGCGTTAAACGCGATTCTTTTCTTTCTATTGGATTTAGCGGCAAACGCTTGAGAACCTATAAGTGCCGTGGCAGGTGCGCATAACACCATGGCAACAGAAGCTGAAACAGCGCGCAATACCTCAATGCCAATATCTACATGGTTGATTAAGAGATTATAATGAACGTGGTTGACGCGGAACAAAATAAGTGAAATGAAAAATGCACCCATGAACGCCAAAATCAAGGTGTTGGAGGAAGAACCGATAATATCCCGTCCGATTTTCATACCGGATCGGAATAGTTCTTGAAATCCGGCATTCTGATTTGTCGCACTTAACTCTGCAATGACGGAAGACAATGAAACAGAAACATCCATCAACGCCCCCAAAGAAGCGATAAGAATTGTAGAAAATAGCAATTGGTTGACCCCAACTTGAAATCCGGCGATGATCAGCATATCCACCTCAGGCACATTAAAACCTGTAATGCGGAGTGCTGCGCCAATGATGAAGTAAAAAATTATATATAGCAAGATGCCAATGCTGGCTCCTGCGATACTCACATATGTTTTTTTCTCGAATCCCATGATGGCGATAAGCGAGACGGCAATGATGACAAAGGAAAGTGTGATTGTGAGCAATGCGGGTGGTCCGCCGTTTGTAACCAGAGGTAACAATAAGAACATGATGATGACAAAGGTGAATATCAGACCAAAAGCAGACCTTAGTCCTGTTTTTCCGAAGACCAGCCCAAGCAATCCAAAAAACCCAAGAACAACGGTATATATCGCGATGGAACGGTCATAACTTTGTACATGAGCGGCATATTCGTGGACCGCGGAACCCGGTAGATGTTCAAAATAGACAATCACCCGTGTTCCTGCTTGCGCAAACACTGCCCGTTCAATAGGAAAAAGCATGTTTCTCGCCTCTATAATGTCACCGCGACGCGCACCCGAAAGGAGTTGTACCCGAAGCGTTTGTGACCCTACACGAGCACCGGCTTCATTAAATGAGGTTCGGTCATCAACAACTTCAATGACACGAGCAGGCAAAAAAGAAACACCTTCCACTCGGTTATGAACAAATTGGGCGTTGCCGTTCGTCCCGAACCCAATTATCGCGACCATTACAATGCTCACAATGATGAAAAAAATCGTATGCTTATTGGGTTTCAGTTTCACTGTGCCAACAACCCCTTCTGTCGCCGATAGTGTATCCGCTTTGGTATGCCTCAACTATCATATGTCTGTAAAAGCTCTGTAAAGTTTCAGTAAATTTTGGTGATGGTACGTTTTTACTTGTTGGAAGATATTTTAGATTTGTCTGTTTTTTCATACAGCGTTGCAAGTGTTGCCGAGAAAAACGCGGTGGCGGGGATGGCAAAAATCATGCCCATTGTGGCAGAAACGCTCTGTATGATCTCGATTGCCACAAGATCTAAGTTGATGATGCGTAACCCGGAAAAACCAAACAGCACAATCAAAATTACCGTTGGAAGCGAAGCACCTGTAAATGCCAAAATCAAAGTGTTGGAGTTCGCACCTAAAACATCCCCGCCGATTCGCATACCGCTTCTGTAAAGACGCACCGCCGTAATGCCCGGACTCTGTTCACGGATTTCAAATACTGAGGATGAAATAGACATGGCTGCATCCACCACCACTCCCGAAGCCGCAATGATGACAGCAGCAAAGAAGAGATCAGGGATGCGAAGAAACGTATCCGGTGGAGAATGGTATAACATCTGACTCGCACCGTCCAGGTGCAGACCCGATACATGACCGAGCCGTCCAAGCAACACACTCAACAGACCGGCAAAAATCAGTCCCACCCACGTACCACCGATAGCAGCCAAGCTCTGCCGGCTCACGCCGCTCACCATAAGTAGCGTATAAGCTGTGGTTATAATCGCCGTGAGTAGTGAAAACACGACCGGACTGTGTCCGTGTATGATGGCGGCAACCATGAAAAACACGACGGTAACAAGGGTAAAAGCCAATGCGATTGCTGCATAAAATCCTTTTTTTTGACCCATGATTAACATACTTACCAGAAGCAGGCCAACCGCACCAAATAGCACCGGCCTGCGAGAGGGACCGTACACACCCATATTATATGCTGCCAGATATTCCACTCCGGGCAGAACTGAAACCAAGACATCCATGCCGGGACTCAGAATCAGAGACGAAAAGCGCGTCAGTTGGTTTTCAATTTCCACTTGCTTACCGGCAAATTCCCCGGTAAGCATTTCAATTTCTATCCATTGTGAACCGATGTATTCCGACGGAATATATCGGTCAGGTTGAAAGTGCTCGGATACCACGGACAGCACACGGGCTTGCTCTACAATAAACATAGGTGGCAAACCGATGTTATCAAAGTCAGATGTGTAAATGATCGTCACACAAAATATAATCCCTATTAGGCCTAACCAAAGCCGACTTAACCGAAGTATGTCGCCCATGCGCGGAAAAGATTTTGTAAAGATTGCTTTTTGTTTGTTTGTCGGGCTTTTCTTTGGCATTTGATGTGCTCACTCTCTGGTTCTGGTTAAGGGATACTATATAAAAAATAAGCTCACAGCCATCACTGCCATTCCAACAACGACTGCCTGCATAGTACGCTTTGCATCTCCATATTTGTGCGCAAGCGGCAACAATAGATGCAGTGAAATGAAGACCATGATACCCGCTACAAAAGCAAAAGAAACACCAAACACATCGTCCGTAAAGATTTGGCTGAGCAACAAAAATCCTAAAATGCCACCAATTGGCTCAGTGACTCCTGCTGCCGCAGATGCAAAAAGTGCCTTTCGCCTACTACCGGTTGCGTAATAAATCGGCATAGCAACAGCAATCCCCTCCGGGATATTGTGTATGGCGATTGCAAAAGCAAGCAATATGCCAAGTGATGGATCGTGCATCGCAGCAACAAAAACAATCATCCCCTCTGGGAAGTTGTGGATTGCCATTGCAACAGCCGTCATCACACCGGATTGTTTGAGTTCATTTTTATTATCTGTCAAAACATCCACATCACGGCGAGGAAGGACTCTTTGAATGAGTGCAATGAGGACGACACCCGCAAAAAATGCAACCGTTGCAAAAATCAGTGCATTTTCTTCGCCATGATAATATTCAAAAAATTCACGCGCCTCACTAAAGAGCTCAACAAAAGAGATATATAACATAATCCCGACGGCGAAGGCTAAGGTCATTGCCAAAAATTTTTTGTTAAAATCTTTAACAAAAAAAACAATAATGCCGCCAACGACCGTTGCAAGCCCAGCAAATAAGGTCAATAAAGTGGCAAACAGAATCGGGTTCATGTTTATATCTCCTAAATTTCTAATTATAGTTCTCAGTAAGTGTACCCTTGTGCCGTATTGCCGTCAACCATATTCTTGTAAAATCCCTGTAAAAATTTTTCAAACCTGAAACACACTTAATTTTGGAAATTATAAACCACCCCGTATATGTTACATAACAATGTAGAGCAATGAAATAAATCGACATTGATATTAACGAAACCTGTTTTTTCAAAAACGCTTGAAAACTCTGATGCCTTCAGATCAAATGAACCGATGCCATGCTTTTGATCGAAATCATCCGTTGTTTTTAACGCAGACAACCACGCATCCCATAAAAATAACAGCACCATATGCCATATGTCATATGTAAAAAAAACAGATTTTGTGTATGATGAACATTAAATGTATCGCTTGTTATGTATAAAACATAACATTCTAAAATGTGTGCTGTGAAGCTGGATATAATGCAGTTTGGTGATCTTCGTCAAAAAACGACAAGATTGTGATAAAATGCCTTCACTGGCTGAATAGCCAAAACACATTGTACGCACTGATACACAATGATGATGGTATGTGCGTAAACTTTATATCGTAGGGAGCATGTTTCTATGTCTGATTGGTATCGTTGTTCTACATGGACGCAAGAAGATGAAATCGAGTTCTTCAAAAGGTTAAAACGGGCGCAAAAGCATAATAGACCCCAATATTTACGAATACAGGCGAATTGCTTGTATGAAACGAAAAACCGTGAATTGTTGCATGTCGCTGAATCATTAGCTTACAAAGTGCTTACAGATTGCTTGGATTCAGAATTTATTAATATTGAAATAGCGCCCACACATCAACTTCTCGGTAAAATATATGAAGAACTTAGGAAAAATGATCAAGCGATATTGCACTATCAAAAAGCGTTAGTGCAAGAAAGCGTTTACCCAAATAGCCGAACAGATGCCTATTTGGATTATGCGGAAGTCATCGTAAAGACACAGCGAACGGAATTATTTTCAGAGGCTGAAAAAATATTACATGAGCACGTTGAACATGCACATTTCCCCGTTCAAAAATATAAACGTTGTATCATCTTGGCGATTATAAATAAACATAAAGGTGATGATGCAGAAGCACAAAAATTTGTGGCATTTGCAAAACAAAATTCCGATGCGGACACGTCGGGATTTCGTTATCACAAGACCCTTGGTTTAGTTAAAGAAGCAGATCGATGGTTGGAAAAATTGTTAAAATAGTAATGTTCAGTGCACCTATTAAACACTAATCGCGTTATTCCCACCTTTCACAACATACATCCTATAATTTCATACAATCAAAAATGTGTTACTTAAATAAAGGAGATGTGGCATAAATTATGACATCGAAAGACAAACAGATAATTCAGGAACTGGCAAAAAAATACACACAGCTTGCAAACCTACCGATTAATAAAGAACGGCGCGAACGCGCATGTGATATTAATGATTTAAAACAACGCCGTCCGGTGGTGTGGCTGCATGAAATACCATGGCATGAAATGAACATTGATGACAAACTCACCTTACAATGTGACGATGATTTTGCACGCAAAATGGAAGGATTTTTCCGCGGTGAGCTCTACCGATGGGAATACATTCAAGCGGACATGGTCTTGGAACCGTTCTATCCTATTTATAAACATTATACCAACTCCGGCATGGGGATTGACATTGCCGAAACCGTTATTTCTAATGATGATTCAAACAATATTGTTTCGCACCATTACATTGATCAACTGGACACCATGGAAAAGGTCATGGCATTAAAAGAACCCGTCATCACCGCACACAAAGACCGTGACATCAAAGCGGCAGAAATGGCGCATGATGTACTGGGGGATATTTTGCCGGTTATGCTGCGCGGACATTATATTTATCATGCACCATGGGATCGCATCCCGCGTTTTCGCGGTGTGATGCCCGTGATGATGGATTTATTGGATAATCCCGATTTGATGCATGCAACCATTCAAAAATGGACAGACTTTGGTGTATCCACCATGCTTCAAATGCAAGAACAGGAGCTGCTTGACAGCCATATCGCAGATGTACACTGTACGCCACCGTACACTAATGACATACCGCCGGGGCATGGCTTAAAAAATATTTGGTTCCGTGCAATGGCGCAAATGTTCGGCGATGTCAGTCCCGCAATGTGGAAAGAATTTGAGTTTGACTATATGAAACCGCTTGCGGATATGTGCGGCTTGACTTATTACGGCTGCTGTGAACCGCTTGAACGCAAAATGCCGATTTTACGCACTTTACCGAATCTTCGCAAAATCGGGGTGTCCCCGCAAGCAAATTTTGAATCGATGGCGGAACAAATCGGCAAAGATTTTGTGTACGCACACAAACCCAATCCGGCGCATGTTTCAGACAATTTTGATGCCGACACCGTTCGCGATGAAATTAAACGTGTCATCAAAACATGCAAAGCACATGACTGCGCATTTGAATTTGTATTAAAAGATATTTCAACCGTCTCTTACAAACCACAAAATTTAATCGAATGGAACAAAGTCGTACAGTCAACGATTGATCAATATTTTTAAAAACATTCAAAATTGAAGGGTTTTTATATTTGTTTTACATTTACGGCTAAAATTATAGACAAATTATTGACAATTGTTCATAAGTATTGCAAACTAAAGTATGAATCATTTATAAGCGTAAACGTTCCGATTCAACCAATTTGTGACGCTGACGAAGGAGGCATAAAATAATTTATGGATAATAAAGTCGTTGTACTCATCGCCGGCGAAAAAGTAAGCCTAAGTTCTTCCGAAAGACCGGAATATTTACATGCCCTTGCCGGATATATTGACAAAAAAATTAAAGAGATTAAATCCCATAATGCCACTGCCATCATTGATGACCGGCTGCGCACCTTACTCATCGCCCTAAACATTGCCGATGATTATTATAAAGCCAATGAAAAATTCTCGCGGCTCGAAGTGATGCATACAAAACAACAAGAAGAAACCAACCGGCAAAAACTCGAAATTGACCGATTAAAAAAGCAAATTAACACGCTCACCAATGAACTGAACAATGCAAAAAGTGATTTACAAGATTATATTGATGCGTTTGATGAAGCCAACGCATCCGGCACTCCGGAAGCACCGGTTCCTTCCGTCAAACTTGACGACAACATTGTTCAATTTCCCATCCAAAATACCTTAAAAAAGGCGGCAGTATCATGAACAAATTACAAGAATTACGCACATTGATGGCACAACAAGATCTTGACGCCTACATTATTATGGACGCTGATGCACACATCAGCGAATACACCGCACCTTATTGGCATGTGCGTGCATGGTTTTCCGGCTTTACCGGATCCAGCGGCACCGTCATCGTCACCAAAGATGAAGCCGGTTTGTGGACGGACGGACGTTATTTTATCCAAGCGGAAAATGAATTAAAAGGTTCCGAAATCACTTTGTTTAAAATGGGTGAACCCGATGTCCCCTCCATGAGTGCCTATTTAAAAGAAAAACTCACCGAAGGTGCCAAGGTTGGATTTGACGGCAGAACCGTTTCATCTTCATTTTTTGATGGACTGGAAAAAACATTAAAAGATAAAAATATTTCTTTTAAATATAACATCGATCTTGCCGGCGACTTATGGACAGACCGCCCGGTATTGCCACCGGATAAAGCCTACTTATTAGATGAAAAATATGCCAGGTTTTCCGCAAGCGAAAAATTAAATCAAGTACGCGAAAAAATGCTTGAAAAAAAATATGACGCGCTCATCGTAACCGGGCTTGAAGACATGGCTTGGCTGCTCAACATTCGCGGTACGGATGTCAGCCATAATCCTGTGGTATATTGTTATGGACTCATCACCCAACACGATGCACATGTATTTATTAATGAAACAAAGATTGCCGATGTCAATGAACATATTTGTAAAAGCGGCTTTACTGTATATGATTACAATCAGCTTCCCGATTTTATTCAAAAACTTACCGGAACCGTGTATTACAACAAAGGCAAAACCAATATGTTGATTGCTCAATCAATACCCGCATCATGCGATGTTCAGTCTATTGGTTTTGACGACATTATTTCACTGATGAAAGCCATCAAGTCCGATGTAGAAATCGCCAATGTACGCACAGCATACATCAATGAGTCTGCGGCCATCATCAAAATGCTGATATGGCTTGAAAAACGCATGGCCACCGGTGACGATCTTTATGAAACCGAAGTATCCGAAAAACTAACGGAACTGCGCAAAGAAGTGCCCGAATATGTAACCGATTCCTTTACCACCATTTCTGCTTACGGCCCCAATGCCGCACAGGCGCATTACCGCGCCAATGGCATGGGTGATAAAGTAGAGCCCAAAGGATTTTTACTTGTTGATACCGGCGGAAATTATTTAAACGGCACCACGGATACTACCCGCACCATACCCGTTGGAGCATTAACCGATGAAATGAAAACCGACTATACCTTGGTACTCAAAGGACATCTTGCACTTAATAAAGCCATTTTCCTAAAAGGCACACCGGGACCGGTACTGGATATTTTGGCACGCAGTCCCGTACTCGCCGGCGGAGAAAATTATAAACATGGCACCGGTCATGGCATTGGCTTCTTTTTATCCGTCCATGAAGGGCCGCATGGTATTTATAATGCGTACTCTGCCGATCGATTCAACCCCATCCCACTGACACCTGGTATGCTCATTTCCAATGAACCGGGCGTTTACAAACAAGACAAACACGGTGTGCGTATTGAAAATGTTATCCTTGTTGTGCCTCAGTTTGAAAACGAAAACGGTACCTTCTATGGCTTTGAATCGCTTACTTATGTGCCTTATGATATGACGGCCATGAACAAATCCATGCTCAACTCCGAAGAAATCACATACATTAATGCCTATCATCAAAAAGTGTATGACATCATTGCACCCATGCTGTGTGATGATGGTAAATCTTGGTTAAAAGAAAAAACAAAACAATTGTAATATGTTCGTATTTTGTTCGAGTTATAAACATTATGAACATCTGATTGTTGATAACTTGTTAACACTTTATGAATAACCTCTTGATAATCCGTTCATAAAGATTCATAACTTTTTTTACAAAAATATTGTAAAGTCGCTATAATATAAGTTATGCACAGCCTGTTCAAAACCATGTGCATAACTTTTTTAAACCACAATGTTCAAAATGCAACCATATTGATGCGTTTTGGCTTAGAACATTTTTTCATATTAAAATTTCCGGCATAGGAGCATCCATTATGAACATTAACCAAATTTGGAAAGACGCACTCGTTCTCATTGAAAAAGACATGTCACAAGTTATGTTTGACACTGCGATTACACCCATCGAACCCATTTCATATACTGATGGCATCTTCACCCTTAAAGTGAAGGATGATTTTTGGAAGCAAACCATCAAGCAGCGTTATTTACCCAATATTTCCGATTGCATCCGTTCCATCATGAATGAACATGTGGATGTTTCCATCATATCTCCGGAAGATTTGGATGAATCCAATCATGTTGCGCGTTTATTAAAACAAAATTATGAAAAAACTAATCTGCGTTCACGTTTTGTTTTTGAGACCTTTGTTAAAGGCAATTCAAACGAGTTGGCATATAACGCGGCATTGGCAGTGGCAGAAAGCCCCGGTACCAATTACAATCCATTGTTTTTATATGGCGGTGTTGGACTTGGCAAAACACATTTGGTACAAGCCATCGGCAATTATATGTTTGATAATAATTCTAATAAAAATATTATGTACGTAACCGCTGAAACATTTACCAATGAATGCATTCAGTCCATCCGCGACAACCGTGGTGATGCGTTCAGGGAAAAATACCGTGCAGTTGACGCACTCATCGTAGATGATGTACAGTTTTTGGCAGGAAAAGACCGTACACAAGAAGAATTTTTCTACACCTTTAATGATTTAATTAACCAAAATAAACAAATCGTACTCACTTCAGATTTGCCGCCTAAAGATTTAAAGGGACTGGAAGTCCGTTTAACATCTCGTTTCTCACAAGGATTGGTTACGGATATTACCATGCCGGATTATGAAACACGTGCGGCCATCCTTGAAAAAAAATTAAATCAAGACAATCAAGATTTACCACAAGAAGTAAAGGATTTTATCACACAAAACATTGTTTCCAATGTGCGAGACCTTGAAGGTGCACTGAATAAAATTATGGCATATTCCAAACTTACCAAGACCTCCATCACGCTTGCCGTTGCACAAGAAGCGCTAAAAGATTTGGTGGTCGGACGCGAAAAACCGGAATTAACCATGCAGCATATACAAGACATCATCGCAAACCATTATAAAATTTCTATTGATGACATGAACAGCCCAAAGCGCTCTGCCAGTTTGGTATTGCCAAGACAAGTTGCCATTTACTTTTGCCATGCATTTTTACAAGTATCTACACCGGAGATCGGAAAATTTTTTGGAAATCGCAATCATTCTACGGTCATCCATTCTTGTCAAAAAGTTACAGACCGTATGGAACAAGAAGAATCCTTTAGACTGCTTATGCAAAATTTAGAAATACGCATCAAAGGTGAATAATTTAAACATTTTAATGTGTATAAGCTGTTGACATGAATGTGTATAAATCATGTTTTCAGAAAAAATTTTATGCTCGTGAAGACGCCTGTTTAAACTGATGAAAACATTGCCATTTACACACAAAGATATGAAACTGTTATGAACAGGCAAAATCAAGCAAATACAAGCGTTTCAATGGTTTTGCACTTATCAACAGCCCCTAAGACTACGACTACTAAATATTAATAACATACACAAAAATTATTTTGCAATCAAAGAATTTTTATGTACCGCATAATTTTAATAAAATAAAATGCATTGAGCGCATCCGAAAATTTTTGTGCGTTCTTTCTTTTTAATGATATAATGAATTAATAATTTTTATGGGGTGACCACATGATTATCACTTGCGAAAAATCAATTTTACTTGATGCATTATCCATGGCATTAAAAGCTGTGTCCAACCGAACAACGATGGCGATTCTTGAATGTGTCCTGATTAAAACAGAATCAGATTCTATTTCACTTTCAAGTTCTGATAAAGAAATATCCATTGACACCTTTGGCGTTCCTGCCGAAATAGAAAAACCGGGTCAATTGGCGCTAAATGCAAAATTACTTACGGATATTGTGCGTAAAATGCCGGGCGAATTTGTGACCATTCAGTCCGAAGCAAAGGACAATGCCATCGTGACTTCCGGACGTTCTAAGTTAAAGATCTCCGGATTACCGGCAGATGAATTTCCGGTGATGAGCGAAGAAGAACTGATGACAGAAACCGAAACTTATGAAATAAAGTCCAATACATTAAGAGAAATGATTCGTCAAACAAGTTTTTCTATCAGCAGTGATCCAAGTAAATTGATTCTTACGGGCGAATTGTTTGATATTAAGGATTCCGTATTGCGCGTGGTGGCGGTTGATATGTACCGCATTTCATACCGACAAGAGCCTTTACCGTCTGCAACGCATAATGCAATGGCAGTCATCCCCGGGCGTGCACTGAATGAGTTGTCACGGATTTTACCCGGTGGTGAAAATGATGTTGTGGATTTTTATTTCACCAAGAGCCGCGCAATCTTTAAAACCACTAATTTTGTATTTGTTACACGCTTACTTGAAGGTGATTTTATTCGCTATGATCAAATCTTTAATGATGATTTTATGACTCAGGCCGTCGTGGATCGCGAAGAACTACTATCTGTCTTTGAGCGTTCAATTTTGATTGCTACTGAAAACCGCTCACTGCCAATTAAACTGGACATTACCAGTGATGATATTACAATAACAGCGCATACCGAACGCGGACAAATTGATGATGGTATTCCTTGTGCGATGGACGGCAATGAAATTTCTGTATATTTTAATCCGAGATATTTTATTGAAGCACTGCGTGCCATTGACGATAAAATGGTGACGTTGCGTTTTAATACAGCGATGACTCCTTCAATGATACGCGGAGTTGCATCAAATGAGGATCCGGATAGTTATAAATATTTGATTGTGCCTTTGCGTTCACCGGCATAAAATTTATTTATGATCATTAAAACGCTGAGTGCTTTCGGTTTTAGAAATCTTCATACTGAATCTGTACCGCTGATTCATGGTATTAATATTTTGCATGGTGCCAATGCTCAAGGTAAAACGAATTTTATTGAGAGCATTTATTTTGCTTCGCTCGGACGCTCTTTGCGCGGTGTGCATGATGTAGAACTCATTGGTTTTAATGAAAAATTGGCCGCTGTCAGTGTAGAAATTTTTAATGATTTTACAGGCTCGGATTTAAAGATTGATGCATACATTCAGCGCGAACTAACAAAAGCAAAAAAATCTGTATGTTTGAATAATGTACCCATTCGGCATATGAAAGATTTATTTGGTGAACTGTTGTTGGTCGTATTTACCCCGGATGATTTGCGGCTTGTAAAATCGGGCCCTGCGGAACGCAGACGTTTTATGGATATGGAAATATGTCAGCTTTCCGGTGTGTATTATGGAGATTTGCGTGAATATTATCGCGTACTCAGACAACGCAACGCTTTACTTAAAATGATAAAAAATGACACAAAGCAAATGGATTTACTTTCTGTATATGATGAGCAGCTTGCAATCTATGGGGTTAAAATCATGATGGCACGCGAAAAATTTATAATGCAATTGTCTGAAATTGCAAACCATATTCATCATGAGATCACAAATGGTTTGGAACATTTAATGTTGGCATATACACCGGATATACGGCATTCAGCAAAATCCGGAAAATTAGTTTTTGAATCGGTGTCACATTTAAAACAAATATATCAAGACATTTTAAAAAAATCACAAAAAAATGACATTGTGCGCGGAAGCACCTCGCATGGCATCCATAAAGATGATGTTGATTTTGTTTTAAATAAGGTATCGTTAAAATTGTTTGGATCACAGGGGCAAATGCGTACTGCTGCTTTGTCTGCCAAATTGGCAGAAGCAGAAATTATTAAAGAACATACACGAAATAATCCGGTGCTTTTACTGGATGATGTTTTTAGTGAACTTGATGCATCACGGCAAAAATTTTTACTTAAAAAAATTGAAAGCATTCAAACCATCATCACATGTACCGGCATTGAAGATATTTTGAGAGTGACCAAACCGGATCATGCCCACATTATGCAAGTAAAGAACGGGACAATAGAAACAAAATAAAGCAGTCCAAGAACTTTTAAATAAAAGAACGGAGATGATGATGAACATATTATTTTTGGTAACATTTTTGGTGTTGGGTTTGTTGGTCGGGTGCCGTTCTGAAGAAAATGACGCACCGCATGAAATCGTATATGAAAAAACATACACTGATGATGTGGTCGTAAACAGTGTTTTATTACTTTGTTGTGTTGATCGTGATCAAGAAAATGAAGCGGAAACATATGCAACAAATAATGATGATACACAAGATGCCGATGTGCAAAATAAATATGATATGAAAAATGAATATCTTGAAACGATAGATTATTTATATTTGCTATTTTCAGCCGCTAATGATTTAAATATTAGTAAATATGGCATTGAAGTTGCTGTTGAATTTTTAAGCACCTTTTGGTCGGTATTTAATCGCAGCATGTCTTGGTATCATGAAGAAACCGGTGTATTTTATTCGCATCGTGATCCACTTACAGGAGTATGGATTGAATCCGATCCGTCACAATTATTTTATTGGGGAGGATATCATTCCGCCGATAATTGGCGTTTTGTAGAATATAATGGACGCATTTTTAACGCTTTGGGTTATGAACTTACAGATGTGCCATTTATCAGAGCCGGTGATAATCCATGGTTTCCACTGAGGGCTTCACAATTTCGATTGTTTGATTTTGACAATTCCGGTATTCCGGATATTGTTATAAACTTTTTTGCATTGCCGCCGGATTTTGAAGGATGTTTACAAGGCGTAACATCAGAAACTTTGCTTTTCAGATATCATGAAGGTGTATATCATAAGGTGGGGTTGATGCCGAATTTTAGTTTTAGCATATTATTAAGTGATGAGGGAGTGTCCCTATAGCGTCCATCACAAGAAGTCTAAAAGATTGAATGGCGTATCCCTAAATTTATGAAGATGTTTAGAGTTATTAGGGTTCTTATGAATGACAGGAACA
>Ga0209755_10003845_pt1 | contig 18352 bp, 16 predicted proteins | sample TergutCo191P1_FD_187301 | JGI IMG/M metagenome (GOLD analysis project Ga0209755, IMG submission 187301) | Cornitermes sp. P1 segment gut microbial communities from Petit-Saut dam, French Guiana - Co191P1 (SPAdes) (version 2) | ecosystem: Host-associated > Arthropoda: Insects > Digestive system...
CCTAACGGATTCGAAAATGCCCATATCCTTAGGACTAGTCCTAAGGATATGGGCAACCAACAACAAATAATCAAAAACTAAATAACTTTATTCGCTAAATACTGTCTACTTTCTTGACTATAGTCCACTATTGGCTTTAGCCCGTCTGAAATACAGTATATACAAAATAACTTTCCCCACGAGGATTTTTTACCACTAACGGAGAATGTGTCTTTAGGCAGTCTTTACTCGGATTCAGAAATTACACCAACAGTGCGCCACAGAGAACAGCGGTATTTTAACACAAGGGGGTTTACTTTTTGTGTAGTAACGCCAAGCCAAATTCAAAATCTTGGCTTTAAATTGCTTGCAGGCGAATTGCCAAACGAAGCATGGACGGCTAGCGACATTTTAGTGTCTAGGTACTTTTTTGAGATTTATCAGCACAGTGGTGCTAGCTATTTTTGCCAGCAAACAAGGCAGTCTATACAAATACCTATTTATTACTACGATGATTTAATAACTTTGAGTTTGCGTTTATCTACTACGCTAGCCCCTCATTCTTACTTTACAGTCCGTGGCATTATTGATACGCAAATTGACGAGATTTTTACGCCCGTAAGAGAATACGCAACGGGTTATAGATTATTGCCTAGCCCACACTCCCAATTATTGCAATACGCTAATAGGTATTTTGATTCTAATAGACCCAGTATTCATAAAACTATTTTTGTAGGCGAACTAGCTTATAGCGAAATGCCCGTGCGTTATTTAATGCGAAAAAACGGTCGCTCCGATTCACAGTTAGCACAGTTTATTCTTAATAGTGACACCTTTAGTTTTGCTACATGGAATGCTGAACAAATAAGATGGTTTGATTTCTCTGATTCGGCAAATATAATATTAGAGCAATTTGCCCCCACCCTTATACTCGTTGGCTTAATTGCATTTTTGGTATCGGCATTTTTATTAGCAACCTATATTATTATGACCATTAAAGAAACCAAAAACGAAATTGGAATTTTAAGGTGCATAGGAGTATCAAAAAAAGCAATCGCTCTAATCTATATAATTCAAACTATTTTAGTTGTACTTTTAATTTTGGCAGGCACTTTAATTATATCTGCAACGGGCGGTTCGTTTATGTGGCAAGCAATAACTCTCACAAGATTTTTCCCAATAAAACTATTCACCATAACAATCTTTGACGCCCTAGTAGCCCTAGCAGTTCTAGCCCTATCATCTAGCCTAGCCTGCTTTATCCCCCTACAATTACTATCCCAAAAAACCCCCGCTCAAATACTAAGCGATTAAATCTATGCGACTCCTACGGGCAAATTGTGTGACCAGTCAATAGCGTGCGATTAAAATGGCGGGCGGCAGAGTGCCGCCCCTACGGCAAGTCATAAAAGCCCGCAAATAGCGGGCGGCGGGCAGTGACGGGGACTGACGCTTAAAAAAGCACCAACACCACAAATCACGCTGGCAAGCCCATCGACTTTTTTAAGCGTCAGTCCCCCAAAACGGCGGATACCATCAACCCCCTACGGGGATTAGCTACTAACTACTAATTGTTGTGGGCTAGCAATTTAAAAATGCACAAGTTTTAAGGCTTGTGCATTTTTAATTTATCCTAATTTGTACACTGTAAACTGTACATTGTAATTTTTAAAGGTTTTCTTTCTTATTATTTGCATCTACTAAAAACTGTTTTACGGCTTTTTCGTCACCGTTTGCTACGGCGGTTTTTAGAAAGTTTAGGGTGTTTATAAATTCAGTTAAAACTTCGCTTAGGTTAGAGGAGTTATCTATAAATAATTCCGTCCACATGTCGGCATTTAATTTTGCTACTCTTGTTAAATCCTTAAAGCTACCGGCAGAATAGCCTTTATGCTTAGTGGCTAGCGAATTTAAAGCAAAGCTAGCAGAAATCGCATGGCAACTTTGCGAGGTGTAGGCGATGATTTTATCGTGTTTATCGGCGGTTGTCCAAATGTTTTGACTAAAACCAATCGCACTAAAAAGCTCTTCTAAAACAGCCTTAGTGTTATCGCTAGAATTTACATCGGTTAAAAGCATGTTGGCGTTGTCAAAAAGGGTACTAATAGAATACTTAATTCCGCTAGCTTCTTTACCTGCCATAGGGTGGCAGCTTACAAACTGCAAGCCACTAAAGCGGTTACTTAAAGCACCCATAGCGCCAACAACACCTTTTTTAACACCGCCCATATCTAAAACAATACACCCGTCCTTTAATAAAGGCACAAATTTAGGCAATAGGTCAATAGTAACCCTTGGGTTAGTAGCAAAAATTAAAATGTCTAAATCGCCAAAGCCTTCGGCACTTAAAGAACCTTGGTCACCAATAGGGGAATGTATAGCCTTTACATGGCAAGCAGTTCTCTCTATTTTGCTATCTAAATCCTTACCTAAAACTGTATGGCTAGTCCTTTTAACAAGCGCACGGCCTAAGCTACCTCCAATTAAGCCTAGCCCAACTATACCAACGGTTAAAGATTGATTATCATTGGCATTTGTTGAGCTGTTTGCATAGTGGGTTGCACTGCTATAGGAGTTTGCGGTAGAGCTTGCGGTGTCATTTGCACCTGTTGGGGCACTACCATAAGGATTTGCATCCCTTGAGGTAATTGTATCAGCATAGGCTGTGGCATTAGGTGCGGTTGCATTATGGGCATTTGACCCAAAGGTACTTGCATGGGCATCGCCATAGGCATTAGAGTCTGAGCTTGCATAGGCATTTGCATTTGTATCGGCGTAAACATGGTTATAAATCTCCTTATTATCACTAATAGTCATTACAGTAACAGGAACAGCTTCTTTAGGGCTATTGCTATTAAAAGAGTTAAATTTATTGTCTACCGCAATGGTGGCAATATTATTTAAAGTTGCATAAGAAGCATCATTATTGTCAAGGTCTTTATCTGCAATATGTGGGTCGTGGCTCGAGTCAAATGCACTCTCGTCTATATAAAGGTCGTCTTCTTCGCTGTCTGCAACATCATCATGTTTAAAAGTCTTTGCACTTATAACAGCATTTTCTGCTTCATTAAATAAAGAAGACTCTAAGCTTAAAGAGTAGTCGCTTGCAGTCACAGGCTCTAATTGGATAGCAGTTGGTTTTCTGCAAGAATGCAACAAATCTTCTACGGACTTATCGCCTTTTGTTTCAACTGTTCCTTCTTTTTGTGTGCCGTTTAAAAACTCATTAGGGTCAATATCGTGCGGCAGCTCAAAAGTAGTGATTTTTAGGTCACTACTTTTAACGGCATCAGAATGCAAACTAAAAGCTTCGTTTGTGTTTTTTAAAATAAAGGTGTCTTCGTCATCTAAAAAAACATTGTCTCTAGTAAAAGGTTTCATTTAAATACTCCTTAACGGTGTTAATTATAGCCATATTTTTATCGGCGGCTTGTGCGGCGGTTATATAAATTTCAATAAGTGGCTTCGTGCCAAAGGGTCTAATAATAACTTGTGCGTCATTACTTAAAAATATAGACAAATATTATATATAATATAGCAAAGAATTTAAAATATGTAAAGAGTTTTTTGGCATTTCTACACTTTTGGCCAAAACTAAAGAATATATTGCTAGTAAAAAGCCGCCAAAAGAGAATAAAAAAAATTTAAATTTTTTTTAAAAAAGTGTGTAAAAACGCTTGACGGCTTGTTAAAAGTTTGTTAACATATGCACATAATCATTAACAGTTTATTAAAACATTGTTTTTGGTTATGAAATAGTCTTTAATGAAGCGAGCCTAAAAGCAAGCTTCTTTAACTAGAGTAAGTCAATTTGATTTATTCGCAAAGAGCTCTACCTTGTCTTGGTTTTCTCCTCCCCAATGCAAAGTAAAAGCATCTTCTACGAACTACGGTGGAAGGATTTTAAAATCCTTTTGCCGTTTTTTCATTGTATGATATTTAGCTACAATGAAGGTATAGGTAATAGGTTATTGTTTGAGAAAGATTCAGTTGTTTATTATACAATAGAACTATGCGTATTTTACTGGAGTGAGTATTGGAAACGATATACGGGTTTAGAAAGCACTAATTGGTATCGTATTGTAGCAACTACTCTGTTTTATGTAGGCGATAGAGTTTTTTGCTATTTTGATAGCGAGTATCGCCACAAATTAGTAGTTAGCGAATTTCTTCTAACTAATATTTTCAGAATAAGGAGATAAAAACATTATGAAAAAACAGCAGTTAAATAAAAAAATATTAGTTGCTATCACATTTTTATGTGTAATATTAGGCTTATGCATTATCGGCATAGTTGCAACGAGGCCATCTCAATCGGCATATGCTATTCAAAAATCCCCCGAATATATAGAATTATTTTCTGATGCGTACTTTGCAAATGTAAAAAGAAGTTTTGCTATTGCAGATGAAGTTTTTGCAAAATTTAGAGTAGAGCAATTAAGCAGAAATATTGCTAATGGCTTAGGTGGCTTAGTGGCTTAGGTGGCTTAGGGGACGGGGGTGGTTGCAAATTATAGTGAGTTGAACATTTTTAATATGACTGGCACAAACGACAGAGCCTAAATGTTGACAAGGTTTGTAAATTAGTGTATATTTTAACTAAATAATATTATGCGTTAATTTATAAAGCAAATAAATTATTTGAGAGGAGTTATAAAATTATGGATATAGACAACCAGCAAAACCTAGAAGAGTTTATAGACACAAGAAAAGCACTAATTAAAAAACTGTGCGTGCTTGGTGGAATGGTAATAGGTGCCATTTTGTGTTTTGTAGCCGTTATTGTTACACCATACCTTTTTCGTGCTATTTTTGGTAATTTTAACCCAATAGAAGGAATTAAAATGTATCTTTTTATATTTAGTGCATTAGCATTAGGAATAGTGACAATTGTGATAGGTGCTAAATCCACAGAAATATTAAGCAACAAAGCAAATAGAGTAATCAAAATATTGTCAATAATTCTAGGAGCTGTAATTATAATATCTGCACTAGTTGTTGTTGTATTTTTTAGTTTTTTGGTTGTTTTATCCATAACCCAAATCTAACTTTGGTCTATGGATTTGTAGTTGTTTTAGCACCGTTGGCACAAACGACAGTATTTAGGCACGAACAACAGAGCATAAATGTTGACAATAGTTATGATTTAGTGTACAATGTAAGCATGTAAATATTTTAGTGTGAGGTTTTTACTATGATTAAGAAAAATAAATCTCAATTTTTTGTTAAAAGGCTAACTATAATAGTTGTGGCTTTTGCTATGCTTTTTAGTCTGATTGCTATGGGCACAGGGTGTAGCTATCCTAATCATGGCAGAATTAGAGGGGTTAATGGCGGTGAGTTTGCCGCAAGGTTTTATAGGTATCATTTTATGGATTGGAATGATTCCTTAAATGAAATATATGTTTTTTCTGACACACAACAGTTGTTAGAATGGACATATCTTATGGATAACATTATAGTAATTGGCGGTTCTATGGAGGAAATTAGATTGCCGTCAGAAATATTTAAAGAATATACGGATTCTTTTTTTAAAGAAAAACAATTAATTGTATTTGGACCCTTGCTTACAAACACCAGTGGTCATTTCGAGACAAGAAGCGTAAATTTTGTAGAAGGCGTCTTAACAATAAAGGTAAGAGACCGCTACCCAAGAAGGCGTCTTTTAGGAATATCAAATTGGCTTGGTGTTATGGAAATAACAAGGATAGACACGGATTTTGCCGTAGACATTATAGGGCATGGACGACAGAGCTAAATTTTTTTTAAAAGGACAATTATATGAAAAATAAAATTATATTATCAATTATATTAGCAATTGCAAGTATTAGTGCCTTAGTTGCAATAATGGCAAATAACAATGTTGAAAACGCCTCGGCGTCTCAGCAGTTTGGGCTATTCTCTATTACGCATTTTGACAATGCTAATAAAAGTATGGCAATCGTAGACCAAGCAACCAGTGATTTTATAACTGCTACTATAGACAGCAACGGAAAAAAAGTTATTGAATACAGCGATAATTTTGCTGGCAGATGGCTAGACGAGCAAGGATTTTTGAATATAGGATTAGTGGCAAATGCTTCTAAAACAAGAAATATACAACGCATTTTTGGGATAGAAGTATTTTATCATTATCTAAACTACTCACTAAATCACTTGAATAATATAAAAAATGCGACACTCCCGTTAATTCATTATTATGATATTCACACGCTAGCAATTTATGAAAAATATAATCGAGTTCAAATATATGTTTCTAATTCAAACTCTGTTTATGGAGTTACCTCACATTTACAAAAGGTGGGGTTATATAGCACAAATTCAGTAAAGTTCGTAATAGACAATTATGCAAAAAACAAATTATTCTCTTCTGCTTATGGTGGCGATGAAATATTTTTGAGAGGTGGAACGGTTGGTTTCAATGCTGTATGCAATATAAGCGGGTTTTTTGGGGTTGTTACTAATTATCATGTAAGTCAACCAGGATTTTTAGTAAACTCTCACAGAGATAGAAACTCTGGTGAAATTAGACAATTAGGCACAGCTTTAAGAGGACATTTTGGAGATAGAGTACGAGAAGGTGTATATAGAGGACCTATAGATGCTTCCTTTATTCCTTTTGAATATCAAAATGCTTGGTCGCCTACAATACACGCAAGAACAAATGCTCAGGTTTTTAGTAATATTAGACTAGGTAGAGAAAGTCAAATTATTGCAGGTGCACCTGTAAAAATGATTGGACAAAGAACAGGGGCTACTATTGGAACTATTAGGAACACAAATGTTACCTTTGTTGCTGATTGTGGAATGTCAATAACAAACCCTACAAGAAGAGAAACAACAAATTCTTTTCGCACTTCAAATAGAATGACTGGTGGTGATAGTGGAGGTCCCACATATATTATTGGCTCAAACGGCACATTATATTTAATAGGTATTCTTATGGGTGGGCACGATGGCTTTTTTGGATTAGGAGCAAGAACATATGCTTGTCGCATATCAGAAATTTCTAGAATGTTAAATATAACTCCATTAACGAATGATTCTTTTTCAAGTACAAATATCGGAAGTTATGATATGCGATTAGACCGTGTTAATCTGACTATTAAAAACTCTTTTAGAATTCCATCTAGTTTAAATGGCAGAAATGTAACACATATTGGCAGTTTTGCTTTCTCATCATTTGTAAGTGATGGGGTAATCATACCTTATAGTGTAACTAACATAGGTTATCGTTCATTTTGGCGCTCATGGATTACCTCTTTGGAGTTCGAAACAGGTAGTAGACTAACTCATATAGGCACAGGAGCCTTTGCTTATTTGTGGCTTGATACAATAAATCTACCAAATTCTCTTACACATATTGGAGACCATGCATTTTTTCAAGGTTGGCTAAATCATGTAACTATTCCATCATCTGTCATTTGTGTTGGAAGGAATGCTTTCTTTTCGCAAAATGCTGACGAGATTGGCATTACATGGCATTACAATCCAGCGTTAGATTCTGAAACTTTTAGTTGGCAACTAAATCAAGTTATTATACCTTATGGTACGCAAACTATAACGGCTAATGCGTTTAATAATGCTAGCAGATTAAAGATTATAGTGATACCAAATAGCGTTAGAAATATAGGAGCAAAAGCATTTAGAAATACAGGAATTGCAAACATATTGATTCCGCCTTATGTTGAAAGCATTAACGATTTTGCTTTTCAAAATACGAATTTATCTACTATCACTATTCCTAAAAGCGTTACACATCTTGGAAATTATGTTTTTGCAGATAGCTCGAATTTGAAAACGGTTAACATTTTACAAAATGCTAACCGAGGCACTATTGCTTTGGGAAACAATGCATTTTTAAACACCCATAATAATTTGCAAATTATGGTTCAAAGCTGGGATTGCGTAGAGGCTTATCGTGCTACACTTAACTGGAGTACATTCTCACATAGAATTACCACAATATCCCCACCTACTATTCCGCCATATGTGTTGCCCACTGGACTGACGGCATATGTTGGTCAATACCTTTACGAAGTTACTTTGCCACAAGGTTGGAATTGGGTTAGTCCTAATGTGCTGTTGGGTACTGCTGGGGTTAGGTACAAACAGATACGATATACGCCTATAAATTTAGAGCGATATTTAGTAATTACCCGTACTATAACATTGACGGTTGAAAACCCTTATTCGCAAGATGATTGGCAGTTTGCTGGCTTTTTGGTGATTTATGCCGGCAATGGAGCGGCTTTTGATATCCTTATTATTGAACCAAATATATCTATAATAAGGCTTGTTATAATATTGCAGCCTACAATAGAAGGGCAAGATTTGCCATGCTGTTGTTATGAGCCATATTATATTGCATATTTGGCCTTTACCTACTCGGTGTCTTTAGCTATTGGCAAAGGCTACAAATACTTTAGATTTTGCGAAACGCAAGAGGTGATTGTTTTAATGCTAGACCATCTATCGATAGGTAGCGGAATAAGGGCGGTTACACGAGTTTATATCTTTAGTGGATAAGTAGCATTAAATAGGCCCCCTAATTTGGTTTAGGGGGCTTATTTATTTAGATAAACTCCTAATTTATTTAATGCTGCTGCCACTATATCTTGGCAACTCGACTTTGCTAGCTTTAACTCTTTGGCGATTTCTCTTATTGTTAGGCCTTGCCAAAATTTTAGGTATAGGGCTTTTTGTTCTAGGGGGGTTAATTTTTCTAATGCAGAAGCAACAGCAATATTTTGCACAGAATTATTTTCTAAATCAAAACAGTCTTTTAAATTTAAAAAGTCGTCAATATTGCTAGTTAGCCTAATGCCATCTTTTTTGTTTTGGTTAAGAGCTTCATTTTTAATAGTCTTAAAGAGCCAGTTTAGTCCGTTAAAATCCTTTTTAAAGCTTTTAGCAGACTTTACCAAACGCAAAAAAACTTCGCTAACAATATCTTCTGCTTTAGATTTATCAGCAACATATTTTTTAGCCATATTAAGTAGTAGCCCACCAAACTCCAAAAAAAGAGTATCTAGTGCTTCTTTACTACCATCAGCAATGGCAAAAATCAAAGAATTAACTTGTAAAACTTTTTCATCCACTATGCAAAAAATATTATAGCACAATTGTAAAAATTGTGCTATAATATTTTTGTAATGCACAATTCATAATGCACAATGCACAATTGCGGATAAAAAATTAGCAACAATTCTCCATTCTCAACTAAAATAAAAACAATAATTGTGCATTGTGCATTATGCATTGTGCATTGAAAAAAGGTTTCCCAATGAATAACATTAAATTCTACAAACAGCAAGTTCCCCTAGAAATGCACAAGGTTAGAGTTGTGCAAAAGATTAACTTAGTGCCGATTAACGATAGGTTAGCGGCAATAACAGAAGCGGGCAACAATACATTCTTATTAAAAAATAAGGATATATTTTTAGATATGCTTACAGATAGCGGTGTAAACGCAATGAGCGACATGCAGCAAGCCAGCATGATGCTAGCAGACGATAGCTATGCGGGTAGCGGCACATTTGTAAAGCTAGAAGCTAAAATAAAAGAAATTTTTGGCATGGAATATTTTTTGCCCATGCACCAAGGTAGAGCATGCGAGCATCTATTATCTAAAGTGCTAGTAAAAGAAGGTAGCGTTGTGCCAATGAATTACCACTTTACTACCACAAAAGCACATATTGGCATTTTGGGCGGTAGTATAGAAGAGCTATTTTTAGATGATGCCTTAAAAACAGTTAGCGACAATCCGTTTAAAGGGAATATGCCGCCAGATAAGTTAAAAGCTTTTTTAAAGCGAGTAGGTGTCAAAAATATTCCATTTGTACGAATGGAAGCTGGCACAAATTTAATTGGCGGTCAGCCGTTTAGTTTAGCAAATTTAAGAGAAATTTTTGCAATTTGTAAACAAAATAAAATCCCGTTAGTGCTAGATGCTAGCCTGCTTGCCGACAATCTATATTTTATTAAAACTAGAGAGAGTGAGTTTAAAAATAAAACTATAAAAGAAATCACAAAAGAATTAGCTGCTAACTGCGATGTTTTATACTTTAGTGCAAGGAAATTAGGCCACGCTAGGGGCGGCGGCGTTGCTACTCATAATAAAGAAATTTATTTAAAACTAAGAGAACTAGTCCCACTTTACGAAGGCTTTTTAACTTACGGCGGAATGAGCGTGCGAGAAATAGAAGCCATTACTGTGGGCTTAGACGAGACTATGGACTACCACATGATAAGTCAAGGCCCAAAATTTATCGAGCATATGGTAGCAGAATTAGTCAAAAACGGTGTACCAGTAATTACGCCCGCAGGTGGCTTAGGCTGCCATTTAGACGCCAAAGCCTTTTGCGACCATCTGCCACAAACCGAATACCCAGCAGGAGCATTAGCCGCCGCACTATATATAATTAGCGGCGTTAGGGGCATGGAGCGGGGAACTCTAAGCGAAGAACGCAAAAAAGACGGCACTGACACTCTAGCCCACATGGAATTAGTGCGTCTAGCCTTGCCACGCAGAGTATTTACTCTAAGTCAAATTAGCTTCGTAGTAGATAGAATTTTATGGCTATACAAAAACCGCAAACTAATAGGCGGCCTAAAATTCACAGACGAGCCAAAAATATTGCGATTCTTTTTAGGCAAGCTAGTCCCAAAAAGCAACTGGCAACAAAAGCTAGTGGATAAGTTTAAACAAGACTTTGGTGACAGCCTTTAATTTTAACTACTAACTACAACTTACAAACTACTAATTTCGGTTAGCTAAAAAATAAAAATGTACAAGCCTTAAAGCTTGTACATTTTTTCTAATGTCGCCCCACCCCGTCAGCCTGCGGGCTGCCACCCCTCTCACGGAGGGGAATTATAGTTTGCTGATTTAAATTCTATACCAATTTAAAAGCCAATTTCTTCACGGCGGGTAATTTAGTTTTAAGTAAATTGCTTTATAATAATTCCTCGCTCCGAAAGGAGGGGTGGCAGCCCGCAGGCTGACGGGGTGGGGCGACATTAGAAAAAGAATTAGTAGTTAGTAAATTGTAGTTTTATTCTTAAACTATTTTAACAACTTAACAATTAACTCATGCCCCTTACTAACTAAAACACCGCTCTCTTTTGCACCAAGTTCGGTATATGGCAAACTGTGCTTCATACTCACACTATTAGAATCATATAGCATATATGGCACTGGTTCGTCTGTGTGGGTTTTTAATTTTAAAGGGGTGGCGTGGTCGGGTAGAAATAGCATTTTTAGGTGGTAGTTTTTTGTTAAACTCTCAACTAGTGGCTTTACAACTCTGTCGTTTAAAAATTCAATAGATAAAATTTTGCCGTCTTTGTCGCCTTTATGACCCATCTCGTCAGGGGCTTCTATGTGTAGGTAGACAAAATCGTGCGTGTCAAACGCCTTAATGGTCGCTTCTACCATGCCTTCATAATTTGTGTGCAAGCTACCGTCTGCCACGTCAACATCAATGCTAGTCATATTGGCCGACAAACCAATCCCCTTAATTAAATCAACTTCACTAATTACAGCACCCTTTACACCAAACTTTTTACTAAAATCCGTCAACAACGGCTTAGTACCCATTCCCCAAATCCAAGCACTATTAGCCTTAGTTTTATTGTCGGGGTGATTTTTTAAAACTTCATAAGATTTTTTTATAAAAGACAAAAACGGCTCGGGGGGAAGATGATGAGTGATGGGCTTGTCGGTTATGTCGTGGGGGGGAGTTAAATTCAATGCACAATTATTGTCTTTATTTAATTGAGAATTAGAACTAGAGAGTTTAGAATTATTGTTACTATTTTTATCCGACATTGTGCATTGCCTAAAAACCATGCAGTGCCTATAACTCGTTCCTGCAAAAAGCTCAAAGCCTTCGGGGGCATATGGCTTTAGGATTTCTACTAGTTTTTTTGCTTCTGCGGTTTCAATTTCTCCCGCACTATAGTCATGCATTATTAAATTCTCGTACTCTTGCGGGCGGTCTGGTAGCCCTGCCCCTACGGGTGTTTCTTGTAGGGGCGGCACCGTGCCGCCCGCTTCTTCACGCAAAGAAACAAGATTCATTCTAAAAGTTACATCGCCGTTATTTAATTTTACGCCAATGCTTGCAGCTTCTAGGGGGCTGCGGCCGGTGTAGTAAACTTTTGGGTCGTAACCCATTACAGATAGATTTGCGGTGTCGCTCCCCGGAGCCATGCCAATAGGAACAGTTTGCACAAGAGCCAACTCGCTTTTAAAACACAACTCGTCTATAAACGGCTTTTTAGCCAAGCTAAGCGGAGTTTGCCCATTAGCATCTGCATGGTCTGCCATTCCGTCACCTAAGACGATTAAATATTTTGTTTTTTGTTTTTTCTTTTCCATAATAAAAATCCTTTTTTAAGGCGACTCTTTTTAAAAAGCCAAACTAATCCTATTAAAAACGGCACAGTCGCAACGCTTAATACAATTGCAATCCATAAATAATTTAATGGTAAATACAATTCTAGTAAATTAAAATCAATGCTAAATATTAAAGATATTCCATAACTAAACAGCCAAACGGCTAAAAAGTAGCCGATACTTGTTGCCAGCATTAAAAACACTCGCAAGCGATTTGGCGGCAAACACGCCCTAACAGCGGCGACAACGCTTATAAACCCGAGCGTTATATACATTAAACTAGCTAGCACGCCATATGGCAAACTTAAAAATCTACCAACAACAAATAAAACGCAACATGCCACAATAACCATTATAGCAAACGGCAAGGCTCTAGTCAAGGCATTAGTTAAAAAAGAGCCAGTAGGCTTTTGAGTCTGCTTTTCAAACGATAAAAAGAAAGATGGAAAACCTTCTATAACTAAATCAATTAAAGTAATCTGCACGGGCAAAAACGGGAACGGCATGTTTAAAACAACTAACAACAAGCTTAAAATAACGCTATAAATTGTCTTTACAAAAAAAATTCCGCCCGCCCGAGTCATGTTATTTATAACCCTACGGCCTTCTAAAACCGCAGACGGCAAATGTGTAAAATCGCTATCGAGTAGCACAATACTACTAATTTGCTTACTAGCCCCACTACCATTGGCAAGTGCAATAGAGCAGTCAGCTTCTCGTAGAGCAAGAATGTCGTTGACGCCATCGCCGACAAAACCTACGGTTTGAGGGGCCAGGGGACAGAGGACAGGGGATAGGGAAGGTTTTTTATGCTTGTCTCTAATTGAGAATTGTTGACTTGTTTTAGAGTTGGTTTTGCTGTCGCTGTTAGGACAATCATTCTCCATTCTCCATTCTCCATTCTCCATTTTTAAAGCCATGACAAGCATTTGCTTTTGCTTTGGGCTTACTCTACCAAATACGGTGTATTTGTGGGCTATTGTGCTTAGGTCGGTGCTGTCGGGTATTGTGCTTAAATCTATAAATTTATCGGCATTTTCTATGCCTGCCTTTTGTGCAATTAGGCTAACTGTTTTTGCATTGTCGCCAGAGATTACCTTTATTTTTACCCCTTCTTTTTTAAAGAAAGCAAAAGTAGCCTTAGCCCCGCTGCGGATAGGGTCGGCGAGTTCTAAAGCGGCTATTATTTTTAATTGAGAATTGAGAATTGAGAATTGAGAATTATTGTTTTTATTTAATTGCGAATTTAAGCTGGAGAATTGTGGATTTATTTTAGAGTTGGTTTTGTTGTCACCATTAAGACAACCATTCTCCATTCTCAATTCTCCATTCTCAATTATATTGTAAGCCGCAAACCCTACAAATAGCACTCTATTAAGTGGGTCAGAAGGCACATAGTTTATTTTTTGTGGGCTGAATTTTTGTAGCACTTCTGGTGCACCAACAACAATTGTGCCAATATCTTTAATGGTTACAGAACTGTATTTGCGGTCAGAAGAGAAAGGAATTTTTTTAATAATTGAGAATTGAGAATTGAGAATTGAGAATTGTTGACTTATTTTAGAGTTGGTTTTGTTGTCACCATTAAGACAATCATTCTCCATTCTCCATTCTCCATTCTCCATTAAAAAATATTCTCTCATCGCTCTTGCTGTTACATTATTATCATCGCTGTGGGTTAAAAATAGTCGCATTAAATCGTCTACTGAGTAGCTAGATTGTAAACCTGAAAAAATTTTTTGGTTAACAATTTTCATTTTTCCTTCTGTGATTGTTCCCGTTTTATCTAGGCATAAAATGTTTACTCTTGCTAGGTTTTCGCTAGCGTAAAGGTCTTGCACTAGAATCCTTTTTTTGGCTAATCTTATGTTGCTGCTGGTTAGGGCAATGCTTACTAACAATAGCAGTCCACGGGGGAGCATGCCTAAAAGTGCGGCACTAACGCTAGGAACTGCTTGCTGCCAAGACGAAATATTGGGGTTGAAAAACATAGCTTGTACAAAAAGCAAAACGCCAACAGGCACAATTATAAAGCTAGTAAGCTTAGTAATTTTTCGCATAGAATTTACAAGCTCGCTATTTTTAGCCTTTGCCTTTTTAGCTTCTTGCGTTAGCTTTGCCGCATAGCCATCTTGCCCAATTTTAGTTACTTTTACCCTTGCTACTCCGCTTACAACAAAGCTACCGCTAAGTAGCATATCGCCCATCTTTTTCTTTAATGCATCACTCTCGCCAGTTAGCAGTGCTTCGTTAACTTCTAACTCGCCCTCTAACAAAACACTATCAACGGCAATTTGTTCTCCCGCTTTTAAAACAACAATGTCGCCAACCACAATGTCGCTAGCTAAAAGCTGCTCTTGCTTTTCGCCCCTAACCACCGTAGCCTTATCGGCAATCATAATAGACAATTTATTTATTAGGTTGCGACTTTTAACCTCTTGCACCACGCCAATAGTTATATTTAAAACCACAACCGCCAAAAACAAAAGACTACTAAAAGCCCCCGCAACAGCCAAGGCAACCGCAATAGCAAAATTAAAAAAATTAAAAAGCGTAAATATGTAGTCTTTAAGAATTTGCCCAGTACTTTTACTAGCCGAGTTTTGCGAAGAGTTTTTCATATTATAATAATATATTCTTACCCGCAAAACATAATGCTCAATTATCTAGTTGATATTGCCACGAGATATGTGAGGCTATTTTTTGAGAAAACTCCAAAATTTCGTCTAGCGTGGGAATTTTATTCTTGCACGGCACAGAATGCAAAATAGGATTACCCGAAAAATAACTTTCTTTTATTTTGTTCTGTACTGCATCGCAGATTTTGTTTTCTGTGTAAATTGATTTGTTTTTTAGCATGTATTTGTATATCCTCGCATTACATTATACAAACATTATATAATATAAAAATTATATAATGTTTAAAACTTTATAGTCAAGCAAATTTACGCATATCATATATATAAAGTAGGTATTTATGATAAAAAATAATGTGTTAAATATTCTTAAAGAAAAAAACAAATCAAAATATTGGCTACATAACCAAATGGGAATGAGTAGTCAAAATTTTAGCAAAATGGCAAATAACGAAACGAAATCCATTAGTTATGAAACTTTGGAAACGCTTTGTATTTTGCTTGACTGCACCCCTAACGATATTTTAATAATTGATAATAAGTAAATGAGCATAATATTTTCTCAAAGATTAAAAGAAGAGCGTTTGCAAGAAGGTTTAACGCAAAAGCAAATGGCTGAGCGGTTAGAAATTCCTTTGTCTACCTACAAAAATTACGAAGCTCTAGGAAAGGGTAGGCGAGAGCCTGATATGGAGATGATTGTAAAAATAGCCACAGTGCTAGATACTACAACAGATTATTTAATGGGCAAAGATGCAATTTAATCCTTATTTTTTATTCTAGGAGTATTTTTGAAAATGTTGAGTTTACTCAAAAATTTTCACAAATACGACCGCCGACAAAGGTTAATACCCCGCCGCTTGCGGCGGAACACACGGCGAAGCCGTGGGGTGCAGGGCTTGCCCTGCGGGATAATACCCTTTATTAAAATAAAAACGATAATTGTGCTATTTGAGCATTGTGAATTGTGCATTGATTATGTTAAAATAAAAGAATGTTCAACATAGTTTTACTTCAGCCTGAGATTCCGCAGAATACCGGTAATATTGCTAGAACTTGTGCTTGCACAAATTCTAAACTTCATTTAGTTAAGCCGTTTAAATTTAAAATTGACGATAAAAGCCTAAAGCGAGCGGGGCTAGATTATTGGGACAAGCTAGAAGTTTTTGTCTACGAAGACTTTGACGATTTTTTAATTAAAAACAAAAACGCCGATATGTATTTTATAGAAACAGGCACAGACAAATTATACACCGATTTTAAGTACCCGACACAAGATTGCTATTTAGTTTTTGGACAAGAAACAAAAGGCATACCAAAAGACATTTTAAATAAGTATAAAGATAAAATAGGCACAATCCCCATGACAGGCGGGCTAAGGTCATTAAACCTGTCTAACTGTGTGGCAATAGTCTTGTATGAGGCGATAAGGCAAAACGCCACCGCAGGCGGTGACTAGTGAAACATTAGGCATTAAGCATGTTTGATAAAATAATAAAAACCACATGATACTCGCATAAAATATTTAAACCACATTAAGAATTATCCATTGTTAAGGTACTTATTTACAAATGTCATTAGTCTATTAAAATCAGCTTTTGCGGTAGTAGAAAATAATTTATATAACGGATAACAATGGTACATTCCTTCGCCTATTATTGTCTCTACCGTGCCGTTAGCTTCCGTTATTTTTTTGTATAGAGTTAAAGAGTCGTCTAAAAGCATTTCGTTTGTGCCTACGGTAATTATGGTTGGCACAAAATCGTGGTAGTCGGCTAGTGCAGGCGACAAATAAGGGTCAGAGCGGTCGGCATCTTTAGAATAAGAGAATACGCCACAGTTTAAAAGGTGTTCTCGCACATCGTCTTCGTGCATTTTACTGCGTTTGCGGCCAAATAAAACATCGCAAGAGTATTTTTCTTTATAGGAATTTCCGCTAGCGTTAAGGTCTGCCCACGGCGACATTAGCGCCGCAGCGGCAGGTAGCGGCCTTTTTGCGTCTCTAAGCTTTAAAATGAGCGACAAAGCCAAATTGCCACCTGCGCTATCGCCACAAAGTGCAATGTCTTTTGGCTTGTAGCCTAGTTGCTCTACAACAAAATCCCAAGCTGTTAAAATGTCGTCATGGGCGGCGGGGTAGCAATGCTCTGGGGCGACTCTATAATCAATATTTAACACCGCAGCACCGTCTAAACTATTAGAATAAGTAAAAGCAAAATTGCGATAAATATTAGTTAGCGGCATAATAAACGCACCGCCATGTATAACAAACAATAGCTTTTTAGGAGTAGTGCCTAGTGGCTTAGTTAATTCTACTGGCACGCCATTTGCGTTTATTTTTAGGGTCTCAAAACCACGCTTTTTAACAAGCCCTCCTACCTTAGCGTAGAGCTTTATTCTTTTAACAACACGGTCTTTTTTTTCCGCATTAAGGCTTATTGCTTTAACAATATAAGCCGATAGCTTGTCAAGTAGGTTTGGCATGGGGGGGAGTTATAAATGATGAGTCTCTAATAATTTTCAATATTAGATTTTCAATAGTTTAAATAGAACAAATACAATTAGTTTGCCCAATACACTAGTATATTAACCTAGGGGGCAGTTTTTGTCAAGGCTTTTAGCTTATTAAAAAAGCCGGCTTTAGGTTGAATTAACCCAAAAACGGCTTTAAAAATATTTTTGCGGACTTTAAGTGTTAAAACCCCTACACCCCTAATTGTTCGGCGAACGCTTGTATAAATTCAAACAATTCTAAATAGCACATGTTGTCAGTTTGAATGGCAATTGTTAGATATTGTCCGTTGAATGCATAAAATAATTCAGTAGGGAAATAAGTTAATGCGGGGTGCATTTTTCTAAAGTCCGTTAAAGATAATAAGCCAAACTCTTCTACTAAGTAATTGTAGTTATACTCGCAGTATGCTAAGGTGTATTCGCATATGGTAAAAATATTTAAAAATCCGACTCGCACAAATGCACCGGGGCTAGTTAGTAAGCCGTTTGCAAAAAAGGTAAAGTGGTTTGCTACTATTGGGTTAAATGCACCAGTTATATAATCTTTTACTAGATAATTATCTAACCGCTTGCTATTTGCCACTATGCCACCGCAATCGTTAAGCACATAACTTAAAAAATAATGGCCAATAAAATCGCTAGCGTTTTGTGCAGTTATTCTAACATGCCTATTTAAAGTCAAGTTAAAAAATCCATGACTGTCAATTATTCTCACATAGCTATTGCCTAATCCGTCTCCGCTACTAACACTACTAAAATTCAATAGAACCGTTTCTCTACTAAACACGCCATCGCTCTCAACAAACAGCATGCTAGCACC
>Ga0209755_10003846_pt1 | contig 18352 bp, 18 predicted proteins | sample TergutCo191P1_FD_187301 | JGI IMG/M metagenome (GOLD analysis project Ga0209755, IMG submission 187301) | Cornitermes sp. P1 segment gut microbial communities from Petit-Saut dam, French Guiana - Co191P1 (SPAdes) (version 2) | ecosystem: Host-associated > Arthropoda: Insects > Digestive system...
TTACAGAAACAACATATTCCTGCCAGTTTTAATATGTATTTGGTAATCAATAAGTGTGTAACAGCTGTCAAAGTTTCAAACTTCTCTGGCCATTATCTCTGTAACTGTTCAACTTTGGATATAGGTGTTTTGGGTTATATCGGTATACTTTAACATAAGGAACACACTCCCGAAGTTTGGCACATTCCTCCTGGGACAACCTGTATATACTTATATGTATATATAAGGGTTAAGAAAGTGCTGTCTGAAATCCTAAAGTGACTTACTGGGCCATAAGATATAAAAAAATAACTCTTTTCAAGTTTGGTATGTGAAACTTAGTTTTGTACTTGGATGGGGGAGCACATATTGTGTTTGGTATTTGGTATCAGAATGCAGAGGGAAATATTTGATTCAAAAAGAAATGAATTAAGTTTTGGCATTTTGGATTGCTACATAATGATGAACTTCATGATTGTTTATATCACCTATTATAGTACTACAGTAAAATCAGAAATGGTGCAGTGGGTGTGGCATATAGCTTGGATGGATGATGTTAGAAAAATTTAAAGAAGAAATCTCTTGGACACGTATGAAATATTGTCAGGGGGAATCTTCTTGAAAAACAGCCACTTGGTGGGCAGAAGAAAGTGGAAGAATTACTTTAAAATATATGGGTATCTTAGAGTTGTAGGTTGTGATGGCAAGTGGAAGTGGCTAAGGATCATGTGGTAGCCTGTTGACTAGTGGCATTGAACCTTCAGCAGTTACTGCCATATAGTTGTAGTTTTATTATATCATGACATGTTACTCCCTGATAATGTTTCTTGTTATGTAGAATAATTTGAGCACTTTTCATGCAAAATAATTACAGCATTATTTTGTAGTCTCTCTCCCAAGGAAAAATGCTGGCCTGCCTCCAACAACAGATAGACAAATTGACACCTTCCTGTCTGAAACAAGTTTTGGACTTGTCAGAGCTACAAGCTGATGATGTGAAACTCGATCGACAGTTGTATCTTGATTGTACAGATGACCACCTGCGTTTCTGTCCAGATATAGCTCCAGGAAGTGGAAAAGTCTATAAATGCTTGATGCAATACAAAATGGACAGGAGAATGAGCTCTAAGGTATATGTGTAACAGTGTAAAATAAAATGATGAATCTTGGTTTTAGTATGATTTTGGATGATGAGTTTGGATGGAAGATGTCCTGTGCTACTTTAAAATTAGTGTTACAGTGATAAGTGGACCTCTGTCAACATAACAAGTGTGTCCTCAGGTTGTGGATGGAGGAATGGCCTCCAGATATGGACAGTAGCTGAGAATAAATTGAATAGTTGCAAACAGCCGACAAAGGGTGGCCCTTGGGCATGGGGTTGGGCGAGGTGCTAATAACTCATCACAGGAAGAACGTATTATGTTACCAAACATTTCATGTTGCTTCAGGTGGGCTGTTGTGGATGCAGTACTGAACCTTCGGGTTTCTTAAAGTGTAAGGCATTTCTTGACTAGCTGAGGACCTTCTAGTTTCTCAGAAAGGACTGTGCTTTGTGTAGTTAGTTATTAGAGTATTTGTCTGGAGAGGCCAGTAGAGACCGTGACCATGACCTGTGTGACTACAAATTTCTGTTGAGAAGGTGATGGTTACAGACATGTAGTAATGAGTATTGTGACTTTTCAGTGCCAAGAACAGTTGACTCGTCGTCAGAAGCTAATTGCACAGGATTACAAAGTCAGTAAGGGCTTGGCGAGAATGTGCAAGGATGAAATCAGAGCCTCTCGCTGCCGTCGTTCTGTCTCCGAACAAAAGGACATCCGTCTTGCACAGATCCTACTGTGTTTAGAAGGAGTAATACACAATGGTAGGCTGCTCCTGTATCCTTAATGGTTTGTAATATGTTGTGTGTACTTGCTTCAACCAAATATTTGTTTATGTACATAGGTACAAAGGTATCCCGTGACTGCCAGATGGAGATGATAGAACACCGCAAAATTCTCATGGAAGATTACCGTTTGTCTCCTGAAATTGTGGCTCACTGTTCTGAGGATATTAAAAGTTTCTGCAACATGCTGGAAGTTGGTGGGAAAACAATTCATTGTCTGATGGAACATGCAAGGCCAAAGAAACGAAGAGGACGTGTGTCATCTTCATGTCAGAGAGAAGTGAGTCTCTTCTGTTCTGTGAATATATGTTGTCTTTAAGTATACTTACAGTTGATTTCATAAAAGAAAAAAAGATTTATTTTTTTTTTTTTAGAGTTTATAAAGTATACACAGTGAGGTCAAGTCACATAACAAAGGTGTAAGAATTGTATGCTGGATTTTCTAACACTAACAAACATTACTCTGTAGCTTGCTTCTCAAAACACACTGTTTTTTGGCAAACGTGTATCCTTTTACGGTGCAAACTAAAGTGGCTCTGGCTGTCTGCTTGTAATAACCCAAAAATTACTGAGTGGGTTGCAGTTTGACATTGGAGAATTTTAGGAAAAACTTTGTGGCCATTTATTTTTCATTTATATCAGACAATTTTTAACAACCATTTTACACCACCTGCTTGTGGATGTGCCTAGGGCTTAAGTCTCTAAATATTTGTTGAAGCCAAAGCTATTTCAAACAAAAGCTGTAGAGGAGAATGAGGCATACATTTTATGTCCAATATATTTTTTCAAGTCGTATAGTTTTTGAGATCTTTAGCAGACATTATGCACAAATTTTAAAACTTATGTATTGAACTGGCAGTCCTTTCTCCTGCACACAAAAGAGGTACACTTGAGTGTATTTATATTGCATCAAAATCAAATTGTTTTGTTCTTGTAATATACTGCTGTAATACAGTATGGCTTTGAAGAAAACATTAAATAAGGTATATAAGTATTAAAAAAAAGTAAAACAATTCATGCACATTCCTGGACAGAACGTGAAGTTCCAGGAGGTTGAGGCTTCAAGATTTTAAGATAGTTGGCACATAGAAGTGGTAAGGTTGTAATCCTCATACACTGGCCATATTTTTGGTACTCATTTCTGTAAGAGGCTGAGTCAAACCGAGGGCCATAGTGTGTCTGGAAGGATTACATCAATGATAAATTCTAATGACACCATCAGGAATCCAACTTGCGACCTTCCATCTTGTTGGGCAGTGCCTCAACTAACTGCTCCACTGTATGCCTCCTATATAAGTATTTGGTTTTCCTTTAATGCCTGAAATAACAATAGACATTCATTCCTTATTATTGATAATTTTTTTTTTTCAGTTTAAAGTTAGAATTTTCACTGATTTGAATAGACCTAAATATAAAGTAACAATGAATAGCTGCATGTGAATGGGCAGACCCGAAGTTGAGAAGGTGATAATCTTCAAGTGACTGAAATGTACTCACCTCTTATGGAACTGGGTGTGCAATTCCATGTCCATAAGAGCCCTCTCTTGAATCCTGTTCCTGGGACCTAAATCAGCATTGTGTTTCCTCAAACTCTTGGTAAAGAATTTGTATTTGCATACATTGAATACACAAGTGAATGCACACACACTCACACACGCATACTCACACACCACACACACACACACACACACACACACAACACATACACATATGCACACAGTGTAATGTCTTTTAAAGTGTCTGGGGTATTCTTTTCAACACATTCATTTACATCACCGAATATTGTGTGGTGCACTTGTAGTTTATGTGCTTTAGTTTCTTCATGTAGACATGTAAAGAAGTGTATAGGGGTAGGACTAATGTGGGGTACACCTAAATTTATATGGAAGAAAATACTGAAATTGATATTCAACATATGGGGTGTAAGTAAGTATGTGTAATGGATGGAGCTAGCCTTAGGGTATGATCCAGTAGGGGGCATTTAATAATTACTTAGATATTGGTTAACACAACTAAGTGTATTTGTGTTTATTGCTGCTACATGTTTCAACCTTCTACAGGTCCTCATCAGGCTAGAATACATTTATGTATAAGGCATAACAGTGGCTACATAAACTGTTTTTTAGAATTGAGATCTCAGTTCTAAAAAGCAGGATCTCAATTCTAAAAAGCAGTTTTTATACCCTCTTTTATGTCTTATACATAAATGTACGTTAGCCTGATTGTGACCTGTTCAAAGGTCAAAACATGTTGCAGCAATAAATACATGTACACCTAGGTGTGTTGACTGTTATCTAATTATTCATTAATGAGAAACACAATGGGATGTTCAACCTGAAAATAGGGGGCTCTTATTAAGACACTTAGGAACTGTAGGGTTCCATAAAGTTGAGAATGTCTTGATGAGTCTAGGACTGTGTGCTGGAGGAGTGTTGGTAAACTGGGGTGGAATGGTGCTGGTCTTAGCTTTTGCAGTGATGTGAGATGTGAATGTGATAAATTCTTGCATGCGTGCTGTGCAAGGGTAATTCACTCAGGGTGTAGTGGGTAGGTTATTGAGTCATTTAGCTGAAAGACAGGATGATCAGTGAAGAAGACAGGCTGAGGTGCAGTGTGGAATCTCCTACCGTGAAGGGTTTGAGGGGGAGAACACATTTCTCATTTGGTGTAATCACCAAGACAGTAATGGCGTGGTTTTAATTTTTGCTTAAATTGACTGTCAGAAAACTGGTCCAAAAGTTGAACAGGTGAAGTTTTCATTACTTCAAAGAGTTCAGGTTTCCTGTATATTGAATCACTATTTACTGAATTCCAAGTTTGTTGTTGTTTAGAATAATAGATATGTACTGTGACTGCACTGCATGGTTCTGTTAAATGTCAGACTCATTTAACAGATCCTGCTGTAAAACATATATACATACAACTTGGACAAGGAGACTTTATTTTGGTGTTACATTTTTCCAATTACTCTGTCATTGTTTCAGCTTGAGATGTTAGTGAAGGAAGTGGATGCTGGTGAAGATTGGAGAGTGGATCCTGTGCTACGTGAAGCATGCAAGACTGTTGTTGATGTAGCCTGCAGTGAAGTGATGGGGGGAGATGCAAGGTAAGCCAACCTTGTACTCCATTTGCATTTGCAAGTAAAATTGTATTCATGTCTACAACAACATATTACTGTTACAGAGTTATGTCTTGCCTTATGGAAAAGCTGGGAACTGGTCACATGACTGCATCTTGTGAAACAGCTCTGCTGCAGATACAGTACTTCATAGCCCGTGACTTTAAATTAGATCCCCAGTTGTATCGAGAATGTCATGACAATGCAGTTGAATTGTGTCATGCAAAGAAATCTTGGATGGATGACAGTAGTCAGATGGACCCAGAACGAGGACCCATGGTGCTTTCATGTCTCTACAGATACGCCTACAATTCCGAAAATAAAATGGAGGTTAGCCGATATCAAAATGTACCTTATTTTTGAAACTGTTTTGTGGGAAAGAAAATGGATTTTATGATAGTATTTATTATCAGTTGCGACCAGGTTGTCTGCAGGAGATCAGACGTGTGATGCGTCAACGAGCTGTCAGTATGGATTTGCAACCAGAGGTGGAGGAGGTGTGTCTAGAAGATTTGGCGTCGCATTGCGCTGGTAAGACAGGAAGGGGCGAGGAAATGGTTTGTCTGCAAGACAAGTTAGAGGTGTGAGTATCCTCAGTGACAGAACTGTCTGAGTTATTAATTTTATCACTTAAAGTATGTGGCACCATATAATTCTTGTATGATTGGTTAGATACACATGTGGATCTAAACCCATGAAAGTTGTCTCATGTATTAGTTATGTTGATTCACCATCTGGGGCAAAATGTTTACAGTAGGTGTTGAATGGGGCCTTCTTATATTTACTGAGACAAGAAGAGTCATCTGAGATATTGGTAATTGGCACCTTTTAGTAGTAAGAGTTCTTGGATGATATATTGGTTATTTACATACACATTGTGTTTTGAAAAGCGCCATTGACAGTAATGTGTGGAATACAAGCCTGAAGGTTTTTTTGATTGTCGCTGTCCATATCTAGGGATTTTGCTGTTAATTTAACTACTACTGTGCCTCATCCACATAGAAAACATTGCTCAAGATGCTGGGTATCATTTTGGATAAGCTGACAAAATCAATGAATCATACTCATTTGCTTTGTTTTGTGCTGAAATTAATGCTTTGTGTGAGTGGGTACACATAAAGCTTCATATGCTTTGTAGCTCTTTCTGTGCTTCTGTAGATTAATGGAGTTCACTGACAAAGTTTTCTAATTGATTTTCTTGGTGACTGTAAGAAGAGCCATTGAACTTTTCTCAGTTGTTCCTTGCTGAGGAAAGAAAAGTGTCAAAACTGTTTCTTGTACTTGATGCTACCTTTCTTGCAAAAGTGATTGCTGGCAGAACATATTGGTACATTGTATGGAAATAAACAGTTTGGTAAAAGATTTCCTACATGAATTCTGATGGTCTGTTCATGATGAGTACATGAAGTAATATTCAGTAATGAATAAATATTATTGGAAGGTTTCATTTTTCACATTTTATATGCTCGGGCACAGCTGTCATGGCTTGTAGACCACTCAGGGTTGTTCAGTTTTTGTCATATTTGCTTATTGTATTTCATTAGCCGTTGGATAAGCAAAGTAATATTTATTCTTGTATGACATTTCAGCTTGTTTTCAGGCCATGACCTCTCCAGTCTTCTCTTCTCCTTGCTGCCACTTTCTGGTTCTTTGTCTGGAACAAATCTACAGTATCATTCCAAGCATCTTGTTCCCATCTTCATCTGAGTTTTCCCATGGGCATTTTTCTTCCAGAATGTCCATTATATTTCGGGGGACAGGAGGGCAATATGTCCTTACTGTTTGGCCAGTCCACTGTAGTCTCTTCATGTTTAAACTGTCAAGAGAAGCAAACCATAATGCAGTTTGTAAATATCCTCCTGTCAGATTATCCACACACCCTTTGCTTGTGCAGGCCTGAAAGTCATATCAAGCAATTCATATTCTGCAGAAATCAGCTTTGATTGGTGTGCACCAAGCATTTTTATTATGGACAGTACAGGTGGATCTAAACTGTTCACAGAAGAAGTGAACCTTAAAAAAACAACTATTTGATGCCTGTCATTACTTTCCTTTATCCAAATATTGATAGAATAATTTGTGAAATAAGTGGTTATATGTACATCCAGTTTCAAATAGAAGTGCATTGACTTCAGAGTAACTCTTTTCTGTTTTATTATGAGGAATGTCTTGATGTTGGTATGTGTTTTGCTGTGCGTGACACTTGATGCTGTATAGTAGTAATTTTCACTTTAATAGCAGTATCCATATCTTCGGACACCAAAGCCTCAGTTGTACACAGTGATTAATAATAGTAACTATCACTATAAGTAGCAGAACACAAATGTTAAACACCACAGCCTACCCTATACAAACCACTGAACAACACAAATGTTCCACACCTAAGCATCCACTTTACACTTCGCTTAATGTCAATGCAGAACCTTTATCACTGTGATCATTCCATCTTGTGCATTTGACAGTCCTTAATTTTTTTCTCTACACTGTTTTCTTTTTCTGCTCAGGATCCCAGTGCTGAATGTATATTTGATGATAATTTGTGAAGGGTTTGAGTATTTTGCTTGTAGAAGTTTTGATTGTAATACAATTTGGATAATTCCTGACAGTAGTTAATGTTTGTAGAAAATTGTAACTTCTTGTTATGCTTAAATACCGTTCCATGAAGACATATGAGGATTGGAAGTAAAACTTCACACATTGCGCTTGGCTGATTCAAACATGAATGCAATAAAAAATTGTTGCCTGTCCTTAATCACCCATCCCATAGCCTGTTTTACTTTACTTAGGTAACTGTCCTGACTTTGGCATAATTTATTGTGTAGGAGTGATGTAAAAATTATTTAATAAAAAATCCCCTATTTTTGAGGAGTAGTTGAGAGCAATGTGTGTTGTGATCTGGACTGTCTGACCCGTTTTTCAGTAAGGGGCTGACACTAGCTTTCCCAATTTGGGTTAGTTGACCTATACTCTGTAAATTTTAATCATTTATTTAATAAATTCCTTTGACTATTGCTAGTAGTTACTGTTCCAGTTGCATCATATCCATATTGTGCTCCAGAAGTGAGTGCACATATTTTAAAATTGTCTTTCTTAGGTGGAATACCTAACTGTTGATGGTTTTCATATATTGCAGATATAAATTATTGCCTAAAAACTAATTCCACTAGTGGTGTGACACTGCTTTGAGTTATAGATAATTTTACTTTTATGTCTTTAATTCTGCACCATATAAAAAAAGTGTTCCAAATAAAATTTGATTTTACTAAGAGGTACATTTCCAACCATAAATGATGGTTATTTGTCAGTTTGAGCTTCATTTGTTTTATAAAGCAAACATGAGCTGAAGATCAAGACATGGTATGATCAGTTATCTCATGTATGAAGTGGTCTGCGCTAAGACTGAAACTGGTTGCAGAAATCAAAACATTTCTGTGAATTTCAGGAATAAAAATTGGTATTTAATGCTTTAATCTTTCTGTAAAGTTGTTTAAGGTTTTTCTGTTTTCAAAGTCTGCATTTAATTACATTTGAATAAGTGAATTAAATGTTACAAGAAAAGATTAAGACTAGAAATGTTAGCTTGAAAGTGTGCAAATATATATATATATTTTTTTAAATTTTTTTGTGTTGTTAACAGACTGAGTCCACAGTGCCGTGCAGCAGTGGGAAACTTTACAGAGGTGCAAGCGGAGCATGTGGAGCTGAATCCAGTTATCACATCTGTTTGTCAGGGTGTAATGCAAAGGCACTGTGAAAATGAACTCAAGATGGGAAATGATGAAGGAGATATTATGGAATGTTTGATTGAACACAAGAATGAACCAGATGTGAGAACAGAATACAAATGTCGAGCTGCAGTAGAACATTTCCAAATCATCTCTCTCAACAGTTACCACTTTACATATAAATTTAAGGAAGCATGTCGTTTTCATGTAAAACGGTACTGCCCTAGCTCCAAGACCAAGTGAGTAACATTTCTTTGTTTGTCTTATTCCCGCTTACAAGGGCATACCCAAGAGTTCCCATACCAAGTCATTAATGAAGTACATGCAAACCCCTTTTGTTCTTTGTTGTCGTCCACTTCAGAATAGTGCCCTTCAAGTTTGTGCAATAGTTTCTGCATTTCTGCCACTGCTCGAAGCACCACTGAAACTGACATTTTGGAAGCATGTGTTCGGCAGTCAGAAATTGTACTGAATATAAGAGATATCCTGGACAGAACACCCTCATAGTTGTGATGTGATTCTCTGAAACAGTAAAAAATTACCAATGGCATTTAAGGTCAGTAAGAAGGCAGAGGATCACAGACATGTTTTTATTGGCCAAAAATTGCTATGCTGATACATCAGTGTGTACCGGTACATTGTAGTGAATCGGGTGGTTCTTATTCTATTGTTATTCCATATATTTTTGGTGGAATTCCCTCCTGAAATGTTGTAAAACCATGTAGTAGTAATACTGGTTTATTGGTTTGGTCTTCAGGAACGAATTCTGAAGAACAGTGCTCTCACAATCAAAAAATGTCCCTGTTGTTAGTTCGATGTTTAGCCTGATATGCCTTGGTTTTGTTGGGTGTGGAGAGAAAGGGCTTTTCCACAAAGAGTTGTGCTATTAGTTGCTGGTTCATAACAGTCCACCCACATTTTACTTCCTGCATTACTGATGTAGTGTTGCTGAGGCAAAATTTAATGCCAACGAATTCTTTCAAATCAACCATTAGAAAATCACATATTGCACTTAATGTGCACAACAGTAAATACCCATAGACAAGCAACACAGGGTTATGGCTGTAGAATTTACTAGACCATCTCTGAAGATGGTGATACTTTCACATCACTTGGCAGAAAGCTGTACTATTGGTGGTTCTGGGTCCTAGAATTGATTTCAGGAACTTACCTTCATTTATCTTCCATAATACTGACATTCCCTGTGGAGATCTAAATTTCTCACCGAGTATTCAATTTATTTGAATGTGCCCAAATTAAATGTTACCCTTGTTTATAAAGAACATGAGAAGTGCATTGATTCTGTGCAACTAAATTATTGTATTTGTAGCTAGCAAAAACATGCATTCTTAACCTGGGGTTTTGGATAATAAACTGTGTTAAAAGTTGAAACAGTTACAGTAAAATCCCTATTTCAGCATTTTGATATTCTGTGATTTTACACACTTTTTGTACAGAATCAGCAAATGGCCATAAGAACAGTGCCTATTTCACTCTTTCCTGCATTTGACACAGTTTAACCATAAAATCAGGGTTTTACTTTATTTATTATGACATTCGTGTGAATATATGATGGTGGTTACTAGATGCATGACGTGATGACAAAGCAACAAAACAGTCCAGTCATTGAGTACTTTTACATTATAAGAATGGCTTACCATCTAGACCAGGTACATAGAAATGGAGAGAATTGTATGAAGGGATTTTGTATACAATGTATGTGCATGTGCATGCACCCACACATGCTTGTACACATGCATGCACATTGCTGTTTGTCTTTGTGTGTGCATGTGCATAGACAAATGGAGAAGTTGTGCATTTTCTTCATTTCTGTAGTAGGAAATGTAAAGTTTCATATGATCTGAAATGTGTATGTATACATGTAAATAAACACACCAAACTCTGATCCTGTATATTACCATACATGAAACCAGGCAGCTGTAATTTCCGTGAAGCTTTAAAACTGTCACTCATTGGAATCAACTTTCATGCCAGTGAGGAGCTGCATTATGGGATACAAAATTATTTTTGCTTGAAACAATTTTTACTCGATGGTATTATGCCATTGGTAAATTACGGGTAGTTGCTTATCAAGAAATAAGGTATTTTGACAGGTAATATGAGTTATTTGCACTTTACCTGGCAGGTACAGTTTGCTTCTTATATTTACAGCTGGGATTTGCTGAAATAGATTTGATGTTTTGGAATTTATAGACTTGAATTTTATACATCTAAAATTAAGTAGTTTTCCCTTAGTATGCTTGCAATATGTTTGTGTTAATATAAGTGTACGTGAAACTGAATCCTTTTTGGTAGCAAATCTGAAAAACACATTACTTTATGTGACCCTGTGTAAGATGATTATTATTTTCCAATAGGTGATATGCAAAAACTGTGCTATAGGATGTCAGTTCACTGCTTTCAATTCTGGCTTGAATCTTTCTGCTATAGTAGAACTCCACTTATCGAAAGATGGTTATCTGGGTTGCCAATTATCCAGATCAGCTTGGCCCTTCAGGTAAATTTGTCGAGGATTCTACAAAACCAACTTGCCTTGAAATTACCAGTTATTAGGTCAAGTACTGTACAGTGTTATGGCTTCTAGGACTACAAATTAGGCATTGTTGAAAGATTTAGACACCGGAACATTCTGTGAACAGTAAGAGCTGAAGGTGTTCTCAAATTAGACAAGGAATTCAACTTCCTCGTCAGTGGTGAGTGTTGTCAGTCATCACCCAAATTCCAGACTCCTCCTCCCCAACACTTTTGTTCTGCACATGACTTAGTGACTTGTGACAGCTACCATTCATTCGGGATGGTGGTTGTGTAGACGTTAAGTGGTGAGCTGTTTTATTATTTTGTAGCTTAAAATAGACATTTGTAGAATTTTTTTTTCACTTCAAATTACCTGTGTTGCCAGTTTTCAAAGAAAAATCCATTTAACCGAATTTTCTGCATATCCAGCTGACTTGCTATCCCAATTAACCCGGGTAAGTAGAGTTCTTCTGTACTTTTTTAAACTGCTTAATATTTTAATATCTTGAATAATGTATTTTCTAAAATATCTATGAATGGAAACTATCGACCACATATGCTACCAAGTAGCACTTAATATAACACATCTGTATAAACAACAATAAGAGAAACATGCGTATAATGTATCACACATAAGAAATTAAAAAAAAAAACCATAAACCAGATTAAAGAAAAATTAGTCAGTAAGAGAGCTATGATATCTAAGGCTGATAAGGGTCATTCAATAGTAATTGTTTATCAAAATGAATACCACAGAAAAGTTAATAACTTCATATCAAACAATAACTTCAGCAGTGCCAATCATGAATTTCCCCACTAAAAAATTTCAAAAAGATCTCAGTAATAAAAGATTGCCATATAGTTATACATAAAGATGAAAGATGGAAATACATTAACCTCAACCCCACCCCTCCAATGATCAGAGGCTTAATAAAGATACACAAGGAAGATTCCCCCGTCGGACCCATAGTAATCTGGAAAAATGCCCCAGTATACAAATTAGCTAAAATTCTTTCTAAAAAAACTCGGTATATACATTCCCCTTCTATATAACATTCAACATAAAAAATACAGTGCAGTCAATGAATTTGCATCTTTTGATATCACTAATATGTATTCGAATGTCCCCACAGGTGAATTAATAAAAATTATCTACTTAATGTGCAACCAGCATGACAGCAAAGAAGAGCTAAAATATGAAATAATGAAAATATCCCAAATCCTAATTAAACAGAACTACTTTCAGTTTCAAGACACACTTTACATACAAGAGGAGGGACTTGCCATGGTTGCACCATGTTCATCCTTTTTCTCTGAAATATACTTGCAACATACCGAAAACACAAAGATAATTGACATTCTATTAGAATACCATATACTTCATTACTTCCGTTACATTGACGACATTCTTATAGTGTATAAAAATGACACAACAAGCATATATGATGTCCTAGATATATTCAACAGTATAATTCCTACCATGAAATTCACTGTGGAAAATGAAAAGGAAAATAAAACCAATTTCATAGATATCACTATCTCGAAAGAAGAAAACAATATGTCATTTAATATATACAGAAATCCATTAACAATGGACACCATAATTCCAAATGATTCTTGCAACCCCCAAGAACATAAACTTGCGGCAGGCAATAAGATATTTAACTAATAGGATGGAAACTTACAATCTGAATGTCAACAACAAAGTAAAAGAACCCAACACAATAAAACAAATATACAACAATAAATATGATCCCTTACTCTTAAATAATCTCACACCACTAGCAAACAACACTAAAACTGAACTAAACGAAACCAAATGGGCCAAATATACTCATGTCAGTAAAGAGACAAAATTCATTACTGAACTTTTCTGACATACTACTCTTCATGTTGCGTACAAAACACTACAGGTAAACGTTTATCTCAGCAACACAGCCATCAACAAGAAAAATATGAAAAAAGTGGCATATACCAACTATCATGCCCCAACTGTAATAAGAAGTATGTAGGGCAGACAGGTAGACCATTTCACATAAGGTTTTGGGAGCACTACTGTGATTACAAATATGTGAACAACAAATCCAAATTTGTGCATCTTTTGGAAAATAAACACTCAGTTGGCCCCATGGAAAACATTATGAACACAACACACTACGAATAAAGGGAGAGTGTTAAAAACCTTCAAAAAATTTTATATATACAAAGAAACAAGTATCAGTAACCAAATAAATGACAAATGTATGGTAAGCCCAATGTAATATTCAATACATTAATTCAGACTGACACCATCAGATCACACGGTATACCTACGTAACCTGTTTCTTTCTTATACATCTCAATTGTAAGCAACACTCACATGATAACACACACATGCTGGTACAAATTCATCTCTATTCTGCAAAACTGTAAGTACCCACACTCATGTGGAATTTCTCTGATTATAATTCACAACAGTACACTCCAGTAAAATATTGATATTACTAAAGTGATTCCACATTGTTTGAGCAATTAGACTGTCTGCAACCAACAACAGACACATCATTCCAAATAACAGCACAGCATACAACAAAAACATATAAATGTATGAAATGATGTGTTTTGCAATAATAAATCAGCTCTAGTACGTATGTGGAATAGAACAACTATATAGCGTGTGACACTTACTACAAAAAAGGCCCCTACCCCCAAAATAAGGCATAAAGATGTACATTTGACAGCTTCCAAGAAGAGCATAACTAAAGTGTTACAAGTGTTTTAATATCTCATATATGTTTAACTATAAATATACGTCTAATTGATAAGGGTCTTAGTTCTTTCAAGACACATACATACTGAGTGTTGAAGTTTTTAAGATTTTTAAATTTTAACTGATAGACCTACATCAATAGGTTCATAGATATTTTTGAAAATACATTATTCAAGATATTAAAATATTGAGTAGTTTAACATCATGTCTGAAATTCTACACAGCAAATGTAAACAATATGGGATCCCATACTGTGACTCTGAACATGTAATGTCCATGTACTGAAATGTCTGCCTGATGATGGTTAATTGTAACTGAAACATGTAGCAACTTTGCATTATTGAATATATTGTTGTGTTTTGACTGAATGATATTTTAGTTAATACACCTTTTAATTATACCAACCACAACAAAACATGTTGCTTTCTGTTAGATCAATGAATGTTATCTAAGTTTATGATTGCTTTATCTGATATTTAGGTTGCATGTAATTTTACTGAAAATTGTGTCAACTGGTCAGCTGACACATTTGAGTCATTCGATATGGAATGTCCAGTATGATGCATGTTGACAGTTGACATTGTTCTGTACACCTGGTTGATATGGTATGGCTCAGTAGCATGTTGCTTTATGTTGCTCTACTGCTACATGGCACTTCTTGATAAAGTCCAGTTTTCATGTGTGAATACCACTTCACTTCACAGAATTTAATTTTCAAATTAGGTTGCCAAAACAATGATCTTTGAGCATGATATACGAAGCCCACCCCAGTAACACATACCACATCTGGTGGTAACATTTAGAGTGCAGTGCATGTCACATGCTTTCAAACATATATACAAGGTACTCCATTTACTCCATTGCCACATTTTTGACCAAAATAAAATGTCACCATGCTTTATGGAATGACCGATGTATGAAGTATGTTTTCTGTCCAATCATGACATTCTGTCAGTTAATGGCCATCTAATAAGCTACATTTGTATGTATGTACACTATTCTGGTCGTAAGTCACTGAAGTGTACCAGTTGCTACCCATATTGAAATTTCTTCATTTTGAAAATAATGAAAAGCTATTAAGTGGAACCATCCCAGATCTTGAAGTTCAGAAGGAGTTTTGAGTTTCATTGTAATAATGCTTTCACATTGTACCAACCCTACAGAACATTTAAAAAATGAGGTCAAACTTCTTTTTTCATATAGAGTGCCAAAAAAGTGAAAAATATTTGGAACAAAACTGTAAGTGCTCAGTGATAACAGGTGAAGTACCAGGTCTCTCAAAAAGTTCCAGAATTAAGCTGTAAAACTTAAGATGCACAGTGTTTTCCAGTCTAATCATCATCTTAGTACATCCCTTCTGTACACATACACTCGCTTCAGTAGTTTTGCCATACTTGAAGGCACTCATGGAATGCCTCGTTTTGTATGATGCACAGGCTGGCTGTTGCTTTGCATTTGATGTCTTGAAGTGTCAAAACATTAACCCAGAAGCCCCATTTTAAATTGGGGAAGAGCAAAAGTCACCAGGTGTGAGCTGTGGCAAGTACACTGACTGTGGCATGAGTGTTATTTGTTTTCCTACCAAGAATTCCTACCCTGTCATAACCATGTGACTTGGGGCATTGTTGTAATGCAGGATCCATCTTGCCTCATCCTATTTCATCTGTAGTTCTTCTGTCAGAATTGCCTTTGCTGATACAAATGACCCAGTGTATTCACAACCTCATTGATGGTTATTTGGTGGTAAGTACACACCATCATTATCATCTTTAAAAATGTTTCTGCATTCACAGAATTTGAAGTTTTCTGACTACAAGGCTTGTCTTCCAGCAATTCTTGTCTACTTTTGAAGTGGTTGTACCAGCCACATATAGCTGTTTATTTAAAGAGCATTATCCCCATAAACAATTGGCAAGGTCTTCAGCATTTCTGCAGCACTGTTCTTTATCTAGCACATGAACCTCTTACTGGCTCACTGCTCACACATAGACATCTTGCCAGGCAGCTTGGACACACCTTCACTCAAGCAGCACTACCACAGGACAGACAAGTTGCAATGTACATTCTCTTCCCGCACATGTGCACAGAGGCTACATGCAACATATTTGGCAGCAGTGTTGTCTTGTTGCAACCTGTTTGAATATGAGTTTGCATATCCTGGAACATTTTGGTAGACCTGGTATAATGTCTAAAGTTTGAATGCTGCTGTACGTTGATGTTTTTGAGATGCCAAATTCAAATTTTGGACAGGATACCAAGTCATTTGGCTGAGGTGTCCAGGTAGAAAGACTCTGCATCGTGGAAGTAAGTAAGATAATCATTTAGTCACGCAGTTCTAACGGTTGAATGTTGTATTCTATAAAATAGACCATATTCTGCATAAGTACGTTTGCACGCTGAAGTTAAATGTGTGTACATATATGTATGTGTATGTGAGAGAGCATGGATGGGTGAGTGAGTGGTGGATTTTTGTCGCCAGCTACTCATGTTGGCTTTGGCCTTGCAGGTCTGATGTTATATTTTGCTTGAGTGAACAAGTACGGAATGATACCCTCCGAGATGCAAAACATACAATTTCCAAGGAGTGCCGTCAACAACTAAGGGCTCAGTTATTTCAGCAGCGGGAGAATATTGACTTTGATCCAAGACTGAAGAGAGCCTGCACAGAAGACATTAAGAAATGGTGTGAAGGGATTGATAAAGGAGGTGCTCAGGTATAGAAAATATACAGAATTTACTGCTGTATTAACTTTGAGTTTATAACATATTCTGCCAAGTAGTAAACCTAGGTTTCATATCTCATTATATGAGATGTGGCAAAATTGAAATGCAATTATATTGGTAAACTTGCATTATTGAAATATTGCTGATTTTGAAACCTGTGCACTTTGCATTGGTCCCTGTTGTGTCTTAACACTTTCCTGTTATCTTCTGCAACCTGTGGGGATGCTGTCATATGCCACTGCATGTGCTTAGTGTTGATGATGATGATGATGATGATGATGATGATGATAGTTGTGGTGGTGGTGATGGAAAACGTGTATTGATTGCCTTCATAAGGTTTTTGAATAATAATAATAATAATAATAATAATAATCTTTTGTACATGGGTGATATTAAATTATATGAAGCTACAAACAATCAATTACAAGAACTTCTATGGCTCATTCAAACTTTTTCAAGAGACATAAAAATGGCATTTGGGATTGAAAAGTGCGAAACATTATGTATTGCAAAGAGGAAACTAGAAATGAGGATCTTCACGACAGGGGATGATGACATAATGGAAGCCATGAACGAGGATGACATGTATAGATACTTGGGCCACATGCAAGCTAAACAAATTAAGCATGCCCGAATGAAACAGAAGCTAGGTGAAGAATACTTAAATTGTACAAAAAACATATTAAAGACAAAGTTGAATGGAAAAAATATGATAAAAGCTGTGAATAGTTATGTGACCCCAATACTAACTTGTAGCTTCAGAATAGTGAAATAGACACCTACAGACTTAGAGAAACTCCAAACCAAAATAAGAATGTTACTCACCAGATACAGATTTTACCACCCCCATGCTCCAAAGGAAAGACTTTTTCTACCATGGCAAATGGGTTGCAGAGGATTCATTGTTGTAACTCGATTACATGATAAACAGGTGAAGCTCCTTCAGACATACTTCTTAAACAAACAGGTCGTGTCATCTCTTCATGCTGCAGTATTAAAAGCAGATGATAGGTGCACACCACTGGACTTAGTCCGTGCAAATGCAAATGAACTCCCCACAGATGAAAAATGTAATAACAAAATCCAGAGACAATGGTCCCGAAAAAGCCATGTGTTGCCGCCATCCATATGACCTCAGCCAACAATATGTAGACATAGAAGTGTCAAACAGATGCCTGACAAACATTGATTTGTTCGCTGAAACAGAGGGCTTTTTAACAGCAGTACAGGACCAAGTCATATGAACAAGAAACTACAAGAAATATATTTTGAAGCAGCCAGACACTGATGAGTTATGCAGAAGATACGGAAAAGAATCAGAGACAATCCAACACATTACTGCAGCATGTGAGCAACTAGCACCTACCAATTAAATACAAAGACATGATGGACTGGCCAAAAATATCCATCAGAAACTGGCAGAAGCAGCTGAATTGATTGACGATAAAAGTTCATATTATAGGTACACACCAGCCAATGTACTGGAGAATGAAAATTTCAAGCTGTACTAGTATCACAGCATTCTTACAGACAAAACAGTACCTTTTAATCGACCTGACATAACTTTTATGAATAAGAAAACAAAGAACACCTTTTTGATAGACATAGCTGTCCCAAATACACATAATCTCACCAAA
>Ga0209755_10003847_pt1 | contig 18351 bp, 15 predicted proteins | sample TergutCo191P1_FD_187301 | JGI IMG/M metagenome (GOLD analysis project Ga0209755, IMG submission 187301) | Cornitermes sp. P1 segment gut microbial communities from Petit-Saut dam, French Guiana - Co191P1 (SPAdes) (version 2) | ecosystem: Host-associated > Arthropoda: Insects > Digestive system...
TCTCTTGTAGTTACCTGACACACTCCACTCAACTCCACACATCACAAGACATTACCAAACTCATAACCACTGAAACCTGTTAACTCATTACCTGCAGTATTAAAGACCTTTATGTTAACGTATAATTTAATGAAATACTGTGTAATACATGTTATTAACACATTGTTTAAACTGAACCATATATACATGGATATGACACACTAGAGTACCCTGGAGGGTTCAAACCAGTATTTGAAGAAAAAGAAAGCATAAACTTTCTGAATTTGCCAGCTATCAGGAAAAAGAAAAAAATGGAAATAGAAATTTATAGAAAACCTACTAATTCATGCACACCTGTCCACTTCACTTCTAACCACCCAAGAGAACATAAATTAGCCACTTACTGATACTTCATACATAGGATGCATTTGTTACCAATATCAGAACAACACAAACAAACTGAAATGGACACTCTTACAAATAGCCAAAACAGTGGATATCCACAACACCTAATCTCGAAAGTAAGTTCGGATTTTACAAATAAGACACACCACAAACAGTACGGTAATCCCAAAACAAAGAAAACCTGAACATGTATCTGTGGTTGGTCTGTGTTGAAATTCAGCAAAAGATTTGCAATACTGGGGCTTATTTTAATTGGCAAAGTAAATTACTTTAAGGAACGAATGGGAATAGTGGAAGAGTGCACTTTTTCTGATGGTTGGCTTTAAATGCCTTGAACATCAGCATGGGATTTGGATGCCTGATGTTTCTGGAGATGAGAACTCTGCTGTTTAGGTTGTTGCTAGTAAATATTGTCAGTTATCTAAACAGTTGATTAAGGACAATGAAGTGTTTGCTGACCACATTTATAATGCTGATGAAATGGGACTACTTTGGAGATGTTTGCCAACCTCAGCCTGGGCTGGTGAAGTCAAGACTTCAATAAGTGGCTTGATGCAAAATAAGGACTGATAAACTGTTCATATGTGTGCAGGTGCTGCAGGCACGCGTGAAGTTAAGCTTGTAATTACTGAGAAATGTAGTTGACCCAAAGCATTCCAAGGAGTTTCTTTTGTACCTGCTCATTATAAGGCTCATATAAGCTCTGGGATGGATAAATACATTTTTCAAATCAGTTTATTTGTGTATTGGTTTCAGAAGTTAAGCAGCGGCTTAAAATATTAGGCAAGCCCCTAAACTTCCAAGTGCCTTCTGGTCGGCAGTTGTCGAGCACTGTCATCTTGAGTCCCTGTGGGCATCTGTGGAAATGTCTGCTTATTATTTAGTACCAGATTTAGCCTGTGTGCTCCAACCTGTGGGTCATGGTATTATTCAGATTTTAAAGTGTCAGTGAGGAGATTTTATGAGAAGGCTAATCAATGAAGGCAGTTGTGTTAAGAAATTTCAAAGCAACTTTCATATCAAGGCTGCTGTATTTTTCAGTTGCACTTGCTTGGAATGCATTTAAGTCTGTAAGAAGGGTATGGAGAAGGTTGTAGCCAATTGTCACTTTGCAGACAGATGTTCAGATGAAGACAACTTGGAATAAATCATTGCAAGGTGTATTAAGGCTTTAAGCTAGTTCTTAATACTGTGAAAGCAGCATCTACAGATAATCTGGTCACTAAGCTTCATGAGATTGAAGACCGAATAGGCATGATAAAGGAGTTGATGTATCAGAAAAGAGAAATAAATCATTGACAGTATTATAAAATACAGTAAAGTGAAAAGCTGCTGTAGATTCTGAGGAAGAGAATGTGGTTGTAGAACAAGAGAAAGTATGTTTAAACCTTCAACAAATTTATGGATCAGACACCAAGTTTTAGTGCAGAAGAAGTTGTGCAGACTTATATGCTCCAGATTGTATTTATTATGCCAAGGCTGTCTTGTTTCAAGTAAGCTGATATTTGAACGCCAATCAAGAGACTGTCAGAGAGAGCTGCATGTTTCACTAAAAGAAACCTTGCTGTACATAGTATTGTTTGCAGTGTTTTTTAAATATTTTACTGTTTAGGTGTGTTCTCATGTTTTTGAAAAGTGCCTATTATCTTTGTCATGGCTGTTTGTTTATTCATCTTTCTGGCTGTCCACATGTATCAGGTTTGCTCCCACTTCTTGGAGTTGTGTGAAATTTGATATTGGAGACTTTATCAGAGTCCACTGAAAAAATCCGGATTTGTTTAAAACTGGACATAAATGTCAGGCATGATATGAGAAGACCTGAGCATGTTTGTATTGTTGACAGCAGTGTGAAATATTTTGTAGCTCAACAGTGGTGTGAAGAAACCATTGTTGCATCTCCATGGCAACTCTCAACAGTTCTATATTATTGACACTAGAATGTGACTGAGCACTAAAAGGGAATGCACTGTTGTGTTTTCATGGCAACACTTGCAGTATTTTTATTTTGTTGACAGTGACATGTTGTTGAACAGTACCCAATTCATTAATGAATTTCCATGGTAGCAGTGGTTACACATATTATTCATATATTGTCTATCTTGTTTTTGTGTGTTTCCCATTTATTTTGTCACAGCCTACATTAAAATTGCGTTTCATACGTCATCATTCTCTTTATTTTGAGATTGATGTGTTGGCACCTCTTTTAACCCAGTCAAGCCAGATGAATGACCTGCAATGTTCTGTCCTTATGTAGCTCCTATTTCTGTTATATGTAGATGGTTCCATATATTAGAGGTGAATATTTTCCAGGATTAAAGAATGCAAGTTAAAGTAGAATACTTAAAAGCTATGCATATAGTACTGGCAGTGTTGGAACCAGTGCTTCTGTTACTCTACCCTCCCCTCCAGAGGAATCTGGCTTTGGTAGTATATGTGTTCTCTATTAAAGAAATGTAAATTCTGTGTCTTACTTTCATTCAGAATACACCATCAGTGCCTGATTCACCAGAAAGAACAACCACTTCAAGAACACAACAGCCATCACTACTAGAACCACTTGTGGTGCAGTCTGAGGATCCACCATCACGTCCCTACAAGCGAAAGCGTTCAGAAGCACCCGCCCCATCTACACCTACACAAGCATCAGTATCAAGTCCATGTGTTGTGAATGATGACTCAAACATTGTAGAGGTTGTGGAAATGTCAAAACCAAAAGTGGAACCAGTAGAATATGAATCAGATGTAGAAGAAGTGGATAAGTTGCCAAATCAGGATGATCCTTTGGCACAGCTGTTAGGAGGGGAGAGTAGCAGTCATTCTCATCAAGACTCTGTCCAAGGTAAGTACAACTGATATGGTTTTCATTCATATTGATCTAATGTAGAAATGTACTAAATGAAACTGCATGGCATTAACAGTTATGAAGTTTAAAGGTTGTGCTTGAAACAGGCATTCCATTTATAGTTTTTCCACCAATTGTGCCTGGGTGTATGTATGTTGTAAGCTGTTCTTTCCATCTTCTACAGTAGAACATTGTAAATTCAGTATCATTTGATCGTTGAAAGTAAGTGTGATTTCCCATTGTTGAGAAAATTATTTTGTGCTTTTATGTTTTTTATCACAACTTACTGAAGATAAATTTTAAAGTGAAGTTAAGGGTAAAAACTGGAAATAAATATAATGAGAAAAGAAAAATGGTGAATATTTTTCAAACTCCAAAGTGGAAACAAGAATGTGCTGTAGAAATTAATATAGAGATACACTATGGGAATGTATGAAAGAATTTAAAATTGCTACTAAATTAATAAATATGTGTAAAACATGTGTACAAAAGACAAGAAGTGCGGTTAGAATAGAACGAACATGGTCATATTTTTTTGAAAATAAAACAGACTTGAAACAGGGTGACCCCTTATCACCAATATTATTTAATTTGGCATTACAAAAAGTTATACAAAGTATAAAAATGGTTCTTAGTAGTATAAAGATTGGTAAAGAACAATTGAATATATTAGCATATGCAGATGACATTGCATTAATTGGAAAAATGAAATAGAAATAAGAAAACTTTTTGTAGAAATGGAAAACATTGCCAGAAAGTTTGGACTACAGATATACCAAGAAAAGGCAAAATATATGAAGGGAAAAACTGTTTAAAGAAAAATAAAATAGGACATTTGAAAATAAAAAATTACAATAGTTGAAATTACAAATTTTAAAGGGTGGAATATTTTAAGTATTTAGGAGTTATACTTAATGAAGATAACAGTAACCAAATAGACTTGCAAGAAAGAAGAAAAAATGCTAACAAAACATATTTTATGCTACAAAATGTTTTAAAAATAAAAACTTAAGACTAAAGAACACAATAATAGACAAAACGTTAACATAGGCATCAGAAATTTGGACAACTAACAAAGAGAGATAGAAAGCAATTGAACATTTTTGAAAGGAAAGTGTACAGAAGAATTTTAGGCCCAGCATGTGACAACGAAAAAGAAAATTGGAAGATATTAACCGATAAAGAAATTTATACAAGTGTTAAAAAATGTACTATAATAGAGACAGTAAGGCTAAATAGCTTACATTGGTTTGGGCATGTGCAGAGAATAGAAAAATATAGAATTCCTAAAAGGGAATTATATATGAATTTGGGAACAACAAGATTGAGGGGAAGACCAAGAAATAGATGGCAAGATGAGGTGAGAGAGGATGGACGAATAATTGGTGGAGAAGGGTGGCAGGACAAAGTACATAACAGAGAGGAATGGAAGAAGCTCCTGAGAATGGCAAGGAATCATAACATTCTGCACATGCCAATGGAATGAATGAATGTGGTTAATTTAAAATATTATTTTACCATTCCAAGTAGTATTCAAACCCTATGTGTACTAAAACCAGAAAACTGTCTGATATAAGCTGTGGTTGGTATATAAATTACAAGGAAAATTTTAAAATTAAGGCTGGAAACACTGATGCCGAGAACTTTATTCTTTCTGACTTCGATGTGCACAAGGAACATAGTCATCATTGACATTTTAGCATTTGTCCCAACTGTGGCATCAAGGCTTGTATCCCAGTTTAGAAGAAAATAGTTTCATGTGTCGGTGGCCAGATGATTACAGCATGCTTCACTGTGGTGTCTTTTGTAAACTGATTGGTGACCAGAGTCACTGGGCATGAGTTCAGGACTGTAGGGAGGGTGAACCATAACCTTCTAGCAGTAGTGATATAATCAGTGACAAGTTTGGCAGTATGGGCCCGACTGTCAAGTGATTTGCGGTAGACACTGATGTGCAGGAAGCTTTCACCTCCTGGCTACAGATGTGGGAAAGTGGTGCTTTTCGTGCCTGGATTGAAACCTTGGTGTCAAAATGGGTCAAATGTCAGTGGTGACTACATAGTGGTCTAATTGGCACCATCTGCTCCCCATGTGTCATATATGCATTAAAGTCATAATAAAGCTTGTGGCACCAGTGTTTGTTACCTTATTTTTTAAAAGTCTTTGAAGTATGAATTCTTGTGAATACACTCTGCACCCATGTAACCACATTCATACTGTGTGAAGTAGTTGATATACTGGAGAAGCATATCTCTGCTGGAAAAGTGGTGAGGGTGGGCAGAATAATATTCCTATGGGTGGCCCTATAGTTAAAGGGAAGTGTATGCAAAAATACAGAAGATGGAAATTGAATTTCATTGTTTAAACCTTCATGGATTTAGGAAGGGGTGTAATGCCATGCGAGAAACTATCAGTGGTGAGGGTTTTGCTGTAGGTGTTGAATCTTTAGAGAAGTGGCATGGAAGTTACATATCAGTTCAAAAACAATACATTCCCAAGGATATTTTGAACATGGACCTAAAGGTACTGTTTTATAGTCCACAACCAAATAGAGTTTTTATTCGTTCTGTATAAAAGCCTGAGAGTTGAAATTATGCCTTTATTCTGTCCCCAAGCAGCAAGTTACTCTTACAGTTACAGATACATTTGCTGCCAGTTAGTAGTGATAGTCTCATACTGTTATGCAGTTGAGAGCTATTTGTGTGTATCACTAGGTACGACAGCCGTGACCTTTTGCTGTAGAAAGTTGTGTTTACATAACAGCACTGCTTACTTTATTAGGCTCCTTTTGAGCATGTTCTTAGTTCATGGCAATGCATATTACATGGAACTGTAATTTTATAGTATTTTTGGACAATTGTAATGTGTCAGGGAGCATATGTGGAAGCGTTATTTGCTGATCTCATAGCTAAAGATTGAAATTGTCAAAACTTGCTTTTGAAATAATGGGCTTAATACTAGTTGGCTGCAGAAGGTGAGAGATGCCATGGAGGAAAAGGTATGAGGATCATAAGACTCTTATTACTGTGCTGCAGTGCAACTGGAAGTGAAAATCTTATACCTTGAGTCTCACTTCCAGCCTTGTGGTGGGTTTTCATACTCTTTGTACACATGTTGGGTCTTATATGGGTGTTGTATGTCTCTTAAATGGCTGTCACCTTCAGATGTTCATTTGTACCTCAGATACCATTTGCACAGTCTTGTTTTTCGTTTTCCCAGTGGTTTTCTGTAAACTATAAATTGATGATAATCTTCTTTACATGGTCTGTTCTGCATGCATGAGTGATGTGTTGTAAGTAACATGTCCACAGAACAGGTTTTTAACTTTAAATGTAGCTGTGGGAGATTTTGGTTTGAGAACTGTTGCACTAGTGTGTATATAATATATATTTGTAAGATCTGAGGTACTGAATTCTGTGAAAATTGTTTATACAAGTAATGTGGTATATGGGAAAGTATTCTGAAGTGAAAAGTTGAATAAAAGAAGAAACAGCTCTTTTAAGTGTGTAATTGCATTTCAGGTCACCGGTATAGAATTATTGCTGAATAGAATTTATTGCCATACATGTATGTGAGTTATACACATTTTCATCGCGCAAGAACCATTGCACCAGAACACATGAAATTAATCTGGCATTACACCTAATGGAGAAAAACACTAAAGAGGGGGATCATATTTTATGGACATTGTGATTGTCACAGTGAATGAAAATAAGAAGGGTTTTTATGTAGAAAGTATCACTTGTCGTAAAAAATTTATTACTTGAGACTGAATGGCTGTAAGGTCAAAAGTTGTGATGAAAGCTTTTAAAGTGAAACACAGTTTTCTTGTTAAGGTTTGAGGCTGTTATGGTGAATATATGTACTAAAACATTCTTTTAGAGAAATAGTTGTCTTTTAACTCATGAACGAACACACGAAGTCCATGGAGCAGTGTCCTACTTGGTAAGCTAGTCAGAAATTCGCTGTGTAACCTGAAGGTTTGTAACTGTGATCCCGAGAGCTTGAGCTGCATTATAGCAGGATCATAAAACAGTGATTTAAAGACCTGCTGTGTCCCCATCATCAAGGTTGACTTGACCACATGGAAGACCTCAGTGTAGGGATGAGGTTCATACTATAGTGAATCTTCAGGAGCTTGAGGCTGTCCTGAGCAAGATACTGGATGTATCTTGCTCAGAACAGCCCCTATGAATTTCTGTAAGGAAAGTTGTGATTTATAAAAAGTAGATAGTATCTTGACTTTTACATAATTTGCTCTGTTACCATCATACACTTGCACTGAGTTACAGATGCTAGTATAATCAGTTCTAGTAACGAAAGCGTAGTAAAGCAAAGTTTGGTGTCAATCATCTGTCAGATGCTTAATCTTTACCTCTGTATTTAAGTTTTTTCAGCCTCTTCAACAGATCATAGACTGTAAAAGATACCGTAAGACAAGTGGATAGAAACAGACTGTGTTTGGGAGTGTGCAAGGGAGAAAGCAAATTTGAATACGTGTATCCTGCCTTTGAATATGACAGTGTGCAGTTTTGTAAATCTTCAGTAGATTATACAAGTAATGAAAACTAAAAGGAAAATTGTACATGGATATTCTGAAGACCAAATTACCTGCACATGGCCAAACAGAAATAACGTACTGATATATTCATGCTTCTGTGGATTTTATGCTAGCCAGTGGGAAGACAGGAAACCAGCTTCTGCTGTACACCATTCTTGAAAGCTTGTGGTCTGTTTATTGATACTTGATAGCTGTCTATGAATGTGACACAACATATGTTTAAAGAGGATTGAAGGAAAAGAAAGTAAGGAAAGCAGTTTTACCTCTGACCATTATGGTTGTGATGAGAGCAGACTTTTCTACACAGAGGAGAATGTTCTGCAACTCATATACTACCATATATATATATGTTTTTAGGTGTTTGTGGTAGACGTTGGTGAGATGAGATTTGTGGGTTTTGATGCTGTAGGTTCATAGGTAGCATGAACTTTGGAGGACTTGCTCTTTGAAGATGGCGACATTGCATTCCACTAGAATATTGGTGTTAGCCTACAGTCCTACGTGGCACCAGTAAGACTTGGACATGTGGGAAGTTCAGCACTGAATACTTCAATTAAAATTTGCCTGACAAATTGAGTGGTAGTTAATATAAGTAGTACACATTGCCATTTGTACTGCTACAAAGTGCCCGTTAAATGCAAGTAGGCAGGCACCAAGTTCTGTAGCTTGGGATATAGTTAGCACTCCTTACACATTTCATGTACAGAGAATTTAGGTGGCTTTTGCTGATACTTGTTGTTCTTCAGTCACCATTTCCCTTCTAGCTTCCACCTCAAAAAAAGAGAGAGGCCAATATTTTCTACTTCACCATTGTTAGGCAGCTTTGAAAAATTGCAAAAAGTGACTGTTAGCATTGTCACATCTGTCAGTCTGGTGGCATGGAATAATTGTGCTCCCACTGGACTGATATTTGATATTCGAGGGTTTTTCGAAAATGTGTTACGAAAATTTCAAGTTTCATTAAAATATGATAAGAGTAACATGTACTTTACATGAAAACATGGCTACATTTGTCATGAGGTCACACTGAATTCTTCTTAGAATGATAAGTGTTTCAGTCAAAAGTTGTAGATAAAATCAAAACATTCATTTTGTATTCAATAAATTTTTTCTGAAATTTGTCCCATTTGTGACAATGTAAAAAAATGTAGAAATGGACAGGCCACAGATGACAGTATAGTACGGCACATGCACATTGCATGCTAGATACCTAAGGCTCCAAACACGCACTCAGAGAGTATGTAATACTTATTGATTTTCCATTGCAACAATGGTTATGTGAACACACATCACTGTTACATTATGTCTACATTGCCTGTCGAATTATATCAACAGTTTGTTAGGTATATATTAGTTTACACTAGAATTTGAGCTTTTGTGGTCCTATGTTTTTGTGGAACTTTGTGTTCTGACTGTGTTGTGTTGGATGCATGAAATAATAAAAGGGATAAAGTTTGAATTCTCAGCTGCAAAATTGACATCTAGTTGGTTTTCTTATTCACACTGCAATGAGTTTTTTTTTCTTGGTCTTGTGAGAATGAGTATTTTGTTTGTATGAGTTCTTTTGCCATGCATAATATGCAGCATCATGTAGTGCACATTTCAATTTGTTTTCTTCTTACTTCCTGAGATTAGTAGGTGACTGGTTTGTGTGCTTAAGCATATTTGCCATAAAAGAAATTTGTTGAGGAGTTTGGAGTAGAACACACAGCCTGCTTTCCTAATGCAGGCATCCACTCCTACAAACCTTGTGTTATTAATGTCCTTTTAGCTCATTCAAGCAGCATTCATGGTCATATAACAAAAAAGCAGCTTTGTTGTTAATCAACAGATTACTTTTGTCATGCATTTTGTTTTATATTTCCTACTTGTTATTTGAGTTTGACATCAGTACTGTTGTAACAGAGACTCGGAGAGGAGTTGTATTTGATGGTTATCCCAGAAGTAATGCACAACATGTTTTGAATTTGAACATACTCTGTTACACCTCTTACATTAAAAACCTTCATTGTAGTCCCCTTCACACCTTATGACAACTTCCCAGTGCTCTGGTAATTTTGGTGTACCATTTAATTGTCCATTGGAATTCAGCTGTCTCGTATGTTGGGTCACAGCTACATTCATTGTTTCTAAAGCCTGAAATCTTGGTCATGCAGCAGCTCTTTCAGCTTTGGGATGAGTTTAAATCAGCACTCACATCAGAACTGTAACCACGGTGAGGCATTGTTTGTGGTAATCGGCAAAAACAGTCTGTATAATTTGTGTGACATGATGTCTTGCATTGTCATGGAGAAGGCAGTTACCTTGCTTTTTAACATCTCAGTTAGAACATGGTGAAAGAATGATTCTGGTGTTCAGATTCCGTTGTTATCTCTACACATGTCGTATGTATGTCTTCCTCCAGAATGGTAGCATTAGTAGTTGCCAGTGTGTCCCCTGGAAATGTTCTCAGCCTGCCAGAGCATTCCTTGATGGATCCTTTGGAACCAATGTGAAATTTGGCAACAATCTAATTTTGAGTTACCACACCCTTCCTGCAACAATTCGTAAATTTCTGTTGCTTAAGGTTACAGTTTTGTTGATTTTTGATCCAGTATTGTAATATGACCTGAAGCTATTTTGTCACCTATGTTAAATGGTTCTACACAGATAATAAACACAACTTACTCCATCTCAAGTATACCAACAAGGAGAGAGAGATTCAGACCACTAGGCACATGGAGTGAGGAGTGCATGAATGGTGTGCATGTCTTTTGGTTTCACTCTTGTATTTTTGTGACGTTTTGGTATGTATGTTTGTTTGTAAGAGCAGTGGCCAGATATATCCTGTAGTGAGGGTAGGAGTCAGATATTGCTTCATGGTCATTGGTAAATCTGGTGTTTGAACCATTTTTTCTTTATTCTTGTGTCAGTGGCTGATGACAGTAGATCCCTTATGAGTATGTGATAACTGTTGTAGAGGAGAGTGGTTGACATACTGGTGGATTGGTGAATTTTTCAGATGGTTGTGTCTTTTTCTCATCTGTATTATCTTCCCTTCATTTTTGATGTTCCTTAATTGACACATTGGGGAGGGTGTGTCTGTTCATTCACATGTTTTATCTCTGAAAGTAGTTGCTGGTTTTCAGTGATTTTTTTTGCTTGGATTATATATTAAAAATAGTCATGCAAATGTATTTTGGTTGTTATTGGTCAGTACAGGATGCTCAAATGAAGTCATAGATTTTTGTAGACATGCCTCATCTGGTACATTGTGGGATGTAAAGTAACAAATCTCCTTAAGATCTATAACTTTTGCAGGGAACATTTTTTGGTAGAATGAGTGTGTGACTGAACATTAAGAAAATTAGTCTCTGGTTTTGTGCATTGTGTGTTTATAATGTGATTATCTTTTGGACAGCAGATTTTTTTCTGCCAGTTATTGAACAGTGAAATGGTGGATTACATTCTTCCAATGTTGTGAAGTAATAGAGAACAATTTGTGGTGTCATTATTTTTGCAGACAAGAAGTATTATCCAGATGTACAAATTTTATAGGTTTGACTTTAGCATTAACCCTTTGATGTGTATGGACAGTCTTTGATACTAACATATGAACACTGAGGGATTTTTTTTAAAGAAATCGTGTCACCTGTGCAAATGACAGTATAGAACAGGAAGAACTGTCTTATTGCTTCAGGGTGTGTAAGCGGCCCTCAGCAAAATCATGATGAGCAACATGTGGGATTACAAATTGTTCCCAGGAGAGCTCCTGTGAAAGATCCGCCAATCAGATTAGATGGTCACATAGAAAGACATGTGCTGGTGCATCTGCCACCCACCAGACATGATAGCAGGCCGACACGGAATTGTCGTGTGTGTATGAGAAGCAAGAAACGCAGTGAAACAAGATATCTCTGTATATTGTGTGGAGTTCCTATGCATAAGGAGAGGTGTTTTCTTAGATACCATACACTAGTGGAATATTTATTTTAATACAAGGAATGTGGGATTTCTCATCTTTTATTTTATCAGTGAATTTGTGTCTAGAGTACTTAGCATAACAGTTTGTAGATTTTAGTGCATGAAACATAACCCACTGAGATGTGTGATTTTGAAAGTTAAGTTGTTAAAATAAAGTGAACAAATAAGAATAGCTATGAATATTAGTGCTACAATTGTAATACTACAAAGCATATGGTATTTTAATATCAAAACAGCAGACTGTAATATTTTTTAGGCCATAGTCGGATGCCTGGCACACTGATATGTCCAGGGCAGAGGGTCAGAATTGGCCACTCCTGCTAGCATCTCATGTGTTTAGTGGGACTTCTTTTTCTGTACATAATAACATATTTATATTAATAACATATTTATACTTATGTGTGCTTACAAGGTGTGTGGTTTCATGAGTTGAAGTAGTAACTTGATGTGATTTTTTCTGTAGCATTATGTATACAGAGCCAGTAATAAGTATTCGTCAAACACAGTGCTTTTTTTTTAAACATAATTGCAGCTACATGTTTCAGCTTGTGTTAAGCAGTCTTCAAGGCTGTACAAGATTGTGTAAAGAGAAAATGTAGTTCTAAAAGTTTATGTCTCCGTTTTGTCATGGTTATTATGTTTGTAAGCCACAAATATCATAAAACGTTTTATAGAAACGTCATTCACGTTGACTTGTCACTTTTTTCCTGGTAGTATGAGCTGTGAGCCATACTGAAGTAGCTGAAATAGTGTGTCAGCAACATTAATTTGCAAGATTTAATGTAGTTCTTAATCTGCGTTTATGGAGGTTCAAGCCTTCTGAGATGTTAGGCCATTCAAACCAGTGAATAGTTTACTGACATTCCAGAGAAGTGCAGTGTCTCCATCATCATAATGCAGTCCAAGAAGAGTAGTCAGAACTCAATGGCATGAAGCTGGAGACATAGTACTGCCCCAAAATTTGGTACATATTAATACTCAGGAGTAAAGCTATGGCTTTGTGAGTGTGGGTGTTGGGTCCTTATCTCCAGGTAGAGCTTGTAGGGAAAGCATATAGATCATGTCAAAAACATAAACCTCTGTCCCTTTCCACTGGTCGCCATTTGTTGTAACAAGTGTGGAACGAAAATTGAATGCAACATGAAGTTCTGTCTGGCATAATAGAATTAGCCACCGTGACACGATGTAATTGCCCTTAGCCCAACCTAATTTTGCCTGTAATACACCAGTTACTGATCATGTACATAGAATAGTCTGATTTTTGCCTGTGAAACCACTACCAAGATCAAAGTTGCACTCTTCAGTAACCAACAAGACTACTTAACCGACTAATGTATCTAGGTAACGTCATCCTGTTGTGCTAGTTAATCAGTAGCGATTTAAATCCATACCCATATTTTTTGTGTTTATTATTCCTTTATTGGGAGTGACAGGTAATTTATGTATTTTGTCAGACTGCTTGTGAAGGAGAGGCCTCTTCTGTAGCTTACTTTTCTGTTTATGTACTTACATTTTCTACTTGATGGTGGTCAAAGGCAATGGCTGAAATGTATACTAAAGTAAGTAATGAACATACTTTGTTCAAATATATTGTTTGTGAGGATTTAAGTGGCTACTACCAGACGTATCATTATGTCCAGAAGAATTGAACTTTTAAGGTTAATTTGTCTATTGTGACATTAATTGAAAGACTCATATTTTAAGAACTCATGACAATTCTTATATCACACAGGGCATTTTTAACACCAGCACAATTGCTCCTCCATGAATTTTGGATTTCTAATTTGGTGGTTGGCCTCCAAATAGATGTGGAATTTCCACACACTGAAGTACCATTTCGTTAATCATTCAGTTCTGTATTGATTTAATTTGTAGAAATTTGCTTTTCAGATAAAGTTGATTTTTATTTAAGTTATTTGGGGTTGGTTTATATTAATAATTTGTCTTCATTCTTCTTTTATAAATCAAAGGTTGTTATTATTGTCATGGTACTTGGTATTGTCGTTATCCTTCCTTCCATGTAATTAATTGAATTCAGGTAATTAGTGTTTCATTGTTTCTTCCTCTGCTCATTTTTATGCATTTTCTACCATTCCATATATTAAAGTTTTAACTGTGTAGGAGATTACCAGTATTTCATTTGGAAGGAAATGTATGTTTGCTGCATTATTAAATGGATATGGATTTTGTGACTTTTTAAATTGATAATCATTTTTTTCTTACAAGGGACAGAGTGGTAGACATTGCAGAGTGGAAAATCATTGCATGGACACTTGATTATTAGCTTCGGTTTTTGGTTTCTGGTGATTATTTGCAAGATTTTTATGCAGTGAAACTATACTGTACACCAGTTATAGTGTTTTACATTAGTGTAAATATGTAAAGCATTGCAATTTTTGGAAGATTAGTAGTATGGTAGTGCCAAATTGGCATTTTAAAGGTATATACTACACCTGACGCCTTCTGCTGTTTTCTTTCGTGTGGTTTCTCTTAGTTCTTCCAAAAGTGTTTTGAGACATTTCTCAGAAAGTGGTTGGTACCCAATCCTTTTCACCTTGGCTGCATTCCACTTTAGTAGTGAAGTTGTGAGTGGACATCTGTTTGTTCTGGGGGGCATTGTGTTTGTTGATATTTAAATTGTCGTCCAGAATATGTGGTACATCAGTGGAGGACCTCTGTCGCAAATAAAAATTAAAAATATGAAGCTGATAACTCTATGCTGTAAAACTAAGAAGGCATTTACTGTATTTATCATAACCAAAATACAGAATGGTACTGATACTACACTAGATAGTAAGACCTTGAAAGGACAAAACAAATTCCAAGTACAGTATGCATGTATTTGTTATGAAATGCCTGTAATTACAGAAGACACATGCTGTTGTCATTGCAGAATTTGATCTTCCTATTATTACGTGGTTTCTGGATTTTGTCTGTTATGTATTTTAAACAAAACACCGTGGTTTGGGAGCTAGATGTGTTTCTGTCTTCATGTGGAATGGCTGGGGCGGGGCTTAATTCACCTAACTTTTCTTCATTTTAGAGCAGCCTGCATTTTATGCCAGTAGTGGTTCTACAGGATTGTACCGAATTTTATACAAATGGGGGAAAAATGTAGAAAATACTTGCACAGTTTTTTTATGTCCTTGCCTTGTGATGCACTGATTTTTGCGAAACCTGTAAGTACTCACTGGCATTGCATGAACAAGAACTGGACCAAAGGTATAGAAAATATGGTGAGAATTATAGTTGTGCAGTTAGGTCAAGTATGCCTTTCATTGCATCAATGTTCATGAATCTTATACTTGGCTAAATTGTGTCAGCTGGAGATCTATAACGAATTTAACCCAAATCTGTCCAGAAATACAGAAATTACCAGCAGAAATTCATTTACACCCTGAAGTAAATTGTGGCCCTCCACAGTGTTGAGTTTCACGAAACTCATGCTTGCTTGACGATTTTTCTTTTTGTGAAGAGCTTCTATGCGGAATATCATGAAAATCTTAAAGATGGTCACAGACAGATGGACTCCATGCAGGCGGTTGTTTTACTTCGCTAAGAACTAATAAGATAGGAAATGTAGATATAATGTAACATTTAGGCACCTTTGGATCTCTGTGTACTTAGCTCTTATCAGATGGTCATACCCAGGGGTGCACAAATTTTTGACAGATCTAGGAGCTACTTTAAAATTGTAGGTGCCGGATTAAGGACATGAAACAAAGTTCACTTTAGATCCCCCACAAATATTGTTTCCAGGATTTGTGCATCCCTGGTCATACCATCTAATCCATAGGGAGTCACATGTTTTGTTGTTATACATGATATTTTACATAATACATATATTATACATGCATTTGTGTCGCAGTATTTTGTAATTGCAGACTTACAACAGTATTTTGTCATGAATTATAGGCATATTCATAATCTATGTATGTACCAAATCACATCTTCCTTGATATAGGCAATTAACTATTATCACTGAGTATTTATGTTTTTGTCTTCAATACCTGCATGCAAATCACATATATGTGACACATTATGTTCAGACTTGCCTGGACGTGCTGTATTTTTCATAATTGCCTTGTAAAAGGCACAATTTTCAGGGAAATGTATTTTACACAAAATACATTTTTAATTCATCAGCAGATTTTATCGGCAAAATTTCATAATCTGGAAAGAATTCAGCACATTTTTGTCATAGACGTATGGAGGTCTTTAAATAATGTCTGATATTTTCGCTTGATTTTAACAAAACCTGAATTTTCCCAGCTGATTTTAGTAGAGGTCTCTAATATAAGAGTTCATGAAATTCCGTTCAGTGGGAGCTAAATTGTTTGATACAGATGGACACAGATGTTTGGTCAAACATGCTGAAGCTAATAGTTGTTTCTCATAGTTCATGAACGTGCCAAAGAACATCCCCATCGGGGACATTTTCATAATGCCAGTATCATGCGCTGCTCTGTGTCAAATTTGGAACACCATTGTTATTCTTTGTGATAATATAAATATTTATGAAGCTTACTCAGAAGCTTTTGCAACACAGGTTTTTTTTTTATTGGTAGTAATTTATTATATAATTATTTGAACTGACTCATAGAATAACTAGATGAATGAATTACACAGTTCGTTTTACTAGATAATGTCCATCAACTTCAACAGCCTTGTGACACCGAAAAACAAGAGCGTCATCCCGTTCTTGTACCAGTTTGAATTCTGTACTTGCAACCATTTACTACCTTTTTCAGTAACCATGTCATCACTCCCACACCTCTTCCCACTGATGACATCTTTGTGGGCTCCAAAGAGGTGTAATTCTGAGGGAGCAAGATCTGGGCTGTGTGTTGTGTGGGGAAGAAGAGTTTGTCCGAATTTTGGTTTTCTGTGTTTTCAAACTTGTGTGTTGTGGGTTGTCATGTTGAAAGAGGATTTCAGCACCATTTTGGTGAGATCGAACTCTCCTGAAATGCTTCTGCGGGTTTTTGAAAGTTTGAATGTACAGGTTTGAGTTATTGGTTTGTCCATGTGGCATAATGCTTACTGAAGTCACCCCTATGCATCCGAAAAAACAGTGTTCATGACCTTCCCTGCTGAAGGGATATCCTTAGACTTCTTTTTCCGAGAAGTTGGATGATGCCATTCCATAGCCTTTTTGTGTGCGGTTCGAAGTTATGGACCATGTTTCATCCTCACTGATGATCCGTTATGGAAAGCTTTCACCATCAACCACGCAATGGGAAAGCACATCTGAACTGTCCAAACAGTTGTATAATAGTCTGTTAGGTTTCGTAGAACCTAACAAACACACACTTTTGCATAGCCTAAGGCATCATTAATGTAGTTCACACATCCCATGGATACTGAGAACTCGATTGCAGGCTCTTTTAATCCGATGGTTGTTTCGAACCAATTCATCAGCACGTTACAGCAACACCAGAGTGATTGCTTTTGTTGGCCGGCCAGAGCAATGCGTCTTAAGTAAGCTCCGCTTGTCCTTTCTCAGAACTTGAAATCTCTAACGTCCAATGACGATCAGTGCTCTTGTTAATCGAATTGATAATGTATAAATTTTTTAACCACTTGTGCATATTCTTTTTTTATTGATGCCTTCTCTGCCACAAGAAATTCAGTTGTTTAAAACACACATCACCATACCCTGCAAGTTTGATGACCCCATATGCATACACAAGAAATAGTGTTGTTCCTCAGCACTGCAGTAGCAAGCGGGACATTTTAATTAACCACAAAAAAATGCAGACACTTTGATTTTGTTTTTGACCAAATTGAAGGTGTTGCAAAAGTTTTTAGGCAACCCCCATATGCATTCAGGTATGCCTGAAAATGTTCATGATGTGGAAGAGAAAATGTGCACTTAATTGACTAATTGTTAAATGCCTGACAGTTAGAAGACACGTGTATTAAGGTGACCCAAAGTGTTTGCTTATTTGTGTAACTCTTTTCAGGGACATCTGCAATATATGCGTCAATACCGGGTCTTTCGCAAGATTCTGGGGGCTCACAAGATGGCGGACAAGGTAGGAAACCATATGCCTTTTCATTTATTTGTATCAGTGCCCAGATACGGGTTCACATCCTAGGTGCTTGTGATGATTATCATTATTATATGGAAAGTAGCCATATTTCCAGTGTTCTGTTTTAAACCAGATTACACACACATTAATTTGCTATTTGCTTCATAAACCCCTGTATCTCAGCTGATTGCTAAAAGCCATGTATATATTATAGAACATAAAAATCCATACAGTATTTTTCAGGTAATGAAATTAACAGACTTACTGCCCATTGTAGGTTTGAATATCATCATCTTGTTACAGTATTCGCACGATGTGATGGTGCTAATAATTGTAAGACTGACACTGGCAACAAACAGCAGATCTGAAATTTTGGTGATAGGTCTGAGCGCAGAGTATCAGTGCTTGATCTGAATTATATTTTAGGACCATTGAAACCACCAACCACAATGATTTCACAATATACTGTTCTTCTTTTACCCACCTATTTTGGCTGTTGTGGTTATATTATCTTTTCTGCATATTATACTGAGTCCCCACCCCCCACCCCCCCAGATTGAAATTTC
>Ga0209755_10003848_pt1 | contig 18350 bp, 16 predicted proteins | sample TergutCo191P1_FD_187301 | JGI IMG/M metagenome (GOLD analysis project Ga0209755, IMG submission 187301) | Cornitermes sp. P1 segment gut microbial communities from Petit-Saut dam, French Guiana - Co191P1 (SPAdes) (version 2) | ecosystem: Host-associated > Arthropoda: Insects > Digestive system...
ATGGCTTTCCGTTTGGGCGATTTGCAGTCCCTTAACGAGCTGCGTACTGAAGCATTGCTGGCACGGGCCAATCTGGATAGGCTTGTAAGTGCCTACGAGGCCAATCTGGGGGGGGACGCACTTATAAACGCCGCCAGACAGGCGGAGATGCTGGTAGAGGCAAATGACCTAAGGGCGCTGTTGCACAGCTATTCCGATGATGTTCTGGAAGGCATGTTTGTTGCCGCCAGGGACGGCATAGTTGGGGATGCGGCAAGCAGGGCGCGAGTTGATATTTACCTTGACCTCGGCGGCGAAATATACGAGCAGATCAACGCCTCGTTTAGTACGCTCAGGGAAGGGGCGCAGCTTACTATGACCAACCGTTACCGGGAAATACAGTCCACTGCCAACACCACCATGATGATAATGATCATTTTAATCATCGTTGGTGTCATTTTGGGTGTTGTAATCGCGATGATAATATCCGGAATTGTAACCAAGCCCATTATCCTCCTTAGCGGCGGCCTTGAATCTGTCGCGAAAGGTGACCTGACCAAAAGAATTCCGGACCAGGGCAAGGATGAAGTCGGCATGGCTTCCAGTTCCTACAATCAGAGCATGGATGAATTCAGCAAAATGATTGCATCCGTCAAAAACCAGTCGGGAGTGCTGGCTGACATAGGCAACGACCTTGCCAGCAACATGACAGAGACCGCCTCCGCGATGAACGAGATTGCTGCCAACATCCAGAGCATCAAGGGCAGGGTGCTGAACCAGAGTGCCAGCGTGACGGAGACCAACTCGACCATGGAACAGGTTACTGCCAATATCAACAAGCTCAGCGAGCATGTCGAAAGCCAGGCCGCCGCCGTGTCCCAGTCTTCATCCTCCATCGAGGAAATGCTTGCCAACATCCAGTCCGTAACCGCAACGCTCGTAAAGAACGCCGCCAATGTAAAGGAACTTCAGGAATCATCGGAGACGGGCAGAAACAGCCTGCAGAATGTAGCAGCCGACATTAAGGAGATTGCCCAAGAGTCCGAAGGCCTTCTGGAAATCAACTCGGTAATGCAGAACATTGCCAGTCAGACAAATCTTCTTTCGATGAATGCCGCAATCGAGGCGGCGCACGCCGGGGACGCAGGAAGGGGCTTTGCGGTTGTCGCCGACGAGATACGCAAACTGGCCGAATCCTCCAGCGAACAGTCGAAGATCATCGGAGCTGTGTTAAAGAAAATCAAGGACGCAATCGACAAGATTACCCGTTCCACCGACAATGTTCTGAACAAATTCGAGGTTATAGACCAGGGCGTAAAGACAGTTGCCGAGCAGGAAGAAAACATTCGTAACGCCATGGAAGAGCAGAGTCACGGGAGCAAGCAGATACTCAATGCTTCTACCGAGGTAAACAATGTAACCCAACAGGTAAAGGCCGGCTCGGTTGAAATGCTTGAGGGCAGCAAGGAAGTTATCAAGGAGTCCAGAAATCTGGAAAAGGTGACGCAGGAAATAACAGACGGCATGAACGAGATGGCTGTGGGTGCCGAGCAAGTGAACAGGGCGGTAACCACCGTCAACGACCTTACCGGCAAAACGAAGGAAAACATTTCCTCCCTGGTGAAGTCTGTTTCGCGCTTTAAGGTTTAAAGTATAAACAGGAGGAAAAATGAAAAAAGTGGGCGGCATTCATGTTCAAAACATGGCGCGGCAGGGCAACTACAGCTCGCAAAAAGTGGTATCTGAGCTACAAGAAATAGCCCGGGTATTTGAAAGGATTATGGTTATCGACTTGCTTATGAAGAAGATAGCCAGTTTCGCGAATCTTTTTTCGATAGGGGCAACTGAGATGGTTTATGCCGGAGACGCGGACAAGCGCTTGCTGCCTGTTGCCCATGATGCATGCAAGCTTGCCGAATTCTCCAGCGAGCAATCAAGGGCCATTGGGATCTTGTTCACAGAAATCAAGGAATCTATCGGCAAGATAAACTGTTCAACCAACAAGTTTTTGGATAGCTTTGGAGAGACAGATGAAGAAGCAAAAACTGCCGGAGCCTCAGGAGCTGAGCAGCTGGACAAGGCGGCGGAAGTCATCAACGAGCTCGCCAGAATGAATGAAGATATTTCCTATTTGGTACAGTCTGTTTCGCGCTTTAAGGTTTAAGTCTCGTGGAAAAAGCAAGTAGAAACTGGCCCTGACCCCGCCAGGTGGACATAGATGCAACAGTAAGGAGTGCCGACACAGGAGGCAAGGAAAATGGAGGTTATTGCCAACATAGTCAAATTACCAAACGTGTTCCCATCACGGAATATCCGCGTGCAGGGACGAGTTCCCCTCATGATAAAACTCCTTAATTCACCGTCATAGCGGCGGGACTCAATGCGCCGCATTTGTCTAAACGTTTAGACAAAATAGTAAAAAGCAACTCTTCACGGACGCCCTTTCAAAACACCAGCCCCAAAGCTGCCGCCAGAGAAAGCAGTACCGTTGCGGCAATCAAAAGCGGCAGCGAATACCGAAACATAAACCTTAAATAATTACTGTACGGCACATTAAACAACTCAATGGTTCCAAGATTGGTAGCACCCGGGTAGAGCAAGGTCATAAAGTTTAAGCCTATTGTAAACGCGCTGATCAGTATGACGCCTCCTCCGGCCGCGCCGATTGCTTCATTGAAAAATAGCGCCGCAACGACCGCCCCCAGTATGGGCATGGAGATTCCCGCAACGCCGCTTGTTGACTGGAGCGCAAGGCCAATGAGCAGATAGGCAAGTATCGCAAACGGCGCGAATGTCCAAAGCGGGACATTTTGCAGTGTGTTGGATATCCAGTAGACCAGCGTGACAGACATTCCTTCAGACGAACTGCCCATGACAATCGCGATACCGCGGGCAATGGCCAATACGATAACCACGCCCAAAAGATCTTTCGCGCCGATCATAAAGTCCTTCAGGAAATCATCGACTTTAATGCGGTTAATCAGCATCAGTATGATGGAGCCGGCAAAAAACAATACGGAAAACTCATCAAAGCCCCATTCGCCCAATGGCGTCATATGACCCGCGCCAAAGAGGTTTCCAAGAAACGGGATCATTGCCAAAGCGGTAAAAGGCGCGTTAACAAAGTTACTCAACGCTTCGCCGCCTATGTCTTTCCATGGAACATAGCCGATAATCAGGACGAGGATCATAAGCACGAACAGTATTGTCGAGGCCATGCGTCTGGGCGTCATCTCGGGTATTTCTTTCTTTTCGCCGTTGGCGCTTGAGCGGACGCCTTCGACGCCGTAGAGTTCTGATTTCTCCGGGTTTTTTCTTACCTTCGCGCCGTACTTTATCAGCATAATGGCGGCGATAGCGTATAACACCAGAAAGAGTATCATGCGCAATACAATGCCGGACCCCATCGTCATGTCCGGGTTGCCGATAGCCGCTATGGCCGCTCCTGTCGCGAACGGATTTACAACCGACGCCATATTACCCACGGTAGCGCCGATGAACAGCACCGCAAGACCCATCATGACATCGTATCCTGCAAATACGAACATCGGGACAACAACAAGCGAGAACGCCAAAATCTCTTCCCAAAAACCAAACACTGTCCCCATGAGCGCGCAGACAAGGGTCATAAGCGCGATAAGCACGCTGCCTTTTAGCTTTTTGAGCATCTTGCCAATACCGGCTTCCAGCCCGCCTGTCGTACTCATCACGTTCAAAAAGCCGCCCGCTATGAGCAGGGCGATACCAACGGCGCTGGCGCTTTGGAAACCCATAACCGGTGCCATGAGTATATCCCAAATGCCGTTCGGCTGCGGCCCGGCATCGCGTATAATAGCGCCGTCTTCGTCCATCATCGCGTTAAAGATAACATTCCCCGTGTCAGTATCGCGCACAGATACAGGGATAAAATAGGTAAGTACTACAACAAGGAACAGCGCGAAAAACATAATAACATACGCGCTTGGCATTTTAAATGGTTTCTTTTTTTGTTTCATAATTTTATCTTTCCAGCGCCAGCAGTGTAAATGCTCTTATATATATTTCCATCGCTTTCTTTAAGTCGGTGATGACCGCAAACTCGTTAGCCTGATGTTCTGTCCTGGGCGCTCCCGGCATCAGCGCCCCAAACGCGATAATATTGTCCATGCTGCGCGCAAAAGTCGCGCCGCCTGTCGCAATGGGTTTTGTTTTGGTGTCGCCTGTCACATCCTGATAGGCGCGCATGAGCGCTTTGACAAACGGCGTATTCACATCAATGTATACCGAGCGCAAATAATCGAATTGTTCCACGCGCACGCCATACGGCTTTGCAGCTTCTTCCAGCACTTTATCCACTTTTTCCTTTTCATATGTCACAGGAAAACGAATGTCGATACCAACGCTTTGCGCTCTCGGTTTGAAATCCGCAAGCCCCACATTGAATTTCAGGCTTCCTGATATTGCATCGGTAATGCCCAGCCAGGGGGCGCTGCTGCCGAATATGGCTCTTCCAAAAGGGTCGCAGGCTTTTTCCGTCAGAAAGCGGAGCAGACCGCCCCCCGCCCCTGTTTTTACAAGCGCTTGCGCCAAACGGAGTATGGCATTGACGCCCTCTTCCGGTGCCATCGCGTGAGCAGCCTTGCCTTTGGCAACTAACCTGTTCCCGTCTTTCTCGTATTCGTAACCAAGGCTGTCCATCGCTGCGGCAATCTCGTCCGTATAGGGCGTACTGGCTTTGGCAGCAACCGCGTTGTACGCAATCCCGCCGTTAAAATCCACCGCATCCGCCTCATCGGTGACAAGATTATATTCCACAAGACCCTTTTCCGCGTAAATGAGCGGGAAATCCGCATCCGGCGTGAATCCATAAGCCGGACGTTCCTCTTTTTCAATATATTTTTTAACGCCGTGCCAAAGAGATTCTTCATCGGTACAAAAAATAAAACGTATGCGTTTGTTTAACTTCGCGCCGTTATCAAGCAGTATCTTAAGCGCGTACAGGGAAACAAGCAGAGGGCCTTTATCGTCCATAACGCCGCGCCCGTAAAGCCTTCCGCCCTTTTCGGTCAGCGTAAACGGAGGGGAGTCCCAGGATTCAAGGTCGTCCGCGGGAACGACATCCACATGACCAAGTACGCCCAGCATTTCCTCGCCCTCGCCGGTTTCCGCATACCCGTAATATCCCTCCGGGTCGATCTTTGTCTTAAACCCGAAACCCTTCGCGGTTTCCAAAATAGTTTCCAGCGCGAGCTGTATGCCTTCGCCAAACGGTGCCTTCCCGTTGGCGGGCGCGTTCTTGCTGTTCGCGGCGACAAGCCTCGCCAAGTCCTCCTTAAACCGCGGGAAATCAGATTCAACTGCCGCTTTTGCATCAAAGTCTCGCATATAGGCCCCTGAAAGGAAAATATTTTGTTCTCACGTTAAATTCTAGGACATTTTGCCAATTTTGCAACTCCTTATATAATTTATTTTTATCTGTTATAATTAATCTGTAACAGGAGAAACACAATGGGAGCCTTGCTCAAAACAGATCATTTATTCACGTATGCCGATTACAAAGACTGGGAGCTTGCCGAAGGGGAACGCTACGAGCTTATCTACGGCGAGGCTTTTGCCATGTCCGCGCCGAATGAACGGCATCAGTTAGTTCTTATGGAATTGGCAGCCCAGTTTCACGTTTATCTGCGGGGTAAGCCCTGCAAAGTTTTTCCCGCCCCCTATGACGTGCGGCTTTATTACAGCGGAGATGACAATGACGACACGGTTGTGCAGCCTGACATTACCGTAGTCTGCGATGAAAAAAAGCGCGGGAACGAAGGGTGCCGGGGCGCTCCGGATTTGGTGGTTGAAATACTGTCTCCTTCCAACAGCGCGGTAGAAATGCAGCGAAAACTCAGCCTGTACCAACGGGCAGGGGTCAAGGAATACTGGATAGTGGACGGCGAAAACAAGGAACTTATGGTATATCATTTTGGAGACAAGCTTGGGTTTTTTGTTTACAAAAGTGAAGACACGGTTCCCGTAGCGGTTCTTCCGGGCCTGACTGTGTTGCTGAAACAGGTTTTTGAAGTTTAGCCGGTGAAAAGGGTTTTCGCTTTGGAATTATTTCAAGGCCCTTCCTGCTCCCTGACAGGGCTAAAAACCCTGTATCCCGTAATCCGGTTAAGAAGCCTTCCGGGGAGAATCAAGGTATATGCGGGCAGGGGCACCCCGCCAACCCTGATTTCGAAATGCAGATGACTGCCTGTTGAAAGCCCGGTATTTCCAACCGTGCCGATAAGCATTGAAGGATCTACCTGCTGCCCTGCTGTTACATTAATCGTATGCAAATGATAATACCGGCTTATGATACCGGGAAGATGGACAATTCTGATGTAGTTGCCCGCCCTTTCGTTATAACCTGTTCTTTCTACCGTTCCCCAGGAGATGGAGTTAACCGGCGCGCCCGTAGGAAGGGCAATATCCGAGCCGGGATGAAATGTATGCCCTTCGAAATACCGCGGGCCAAACCGCGAAGTTAACACCCCGCCGGATACCGGCGGCCGCACAAAAAATGCCCACACAAGCAGGAACACAAAAATGAACAGTAGTTTTTTCATTTGGTCTCCTTATGGTGAATAGTATATCATATTGTGTGTGATTTTTTCGAGCAGGTAATGAAGGTGAGCGAACAAGGAAGACCTTACCATTCACGGGGCGTAAAACCCTCCGGAATTGTTATCTTTACGGTATCTCCGGTCTGCTCTATCACATAAAAGCCGTTCTTTAGAATGTGCTTCCGCACCTCATCGCTCATTATCGCGCCGGCAATGGCTCCCCGGAATCTGCGCGTGTCATTGCGGGCATCGGCACGGCGGCGCAGAACTTCCATCCGGCTGATATGTTTGTCCACGTCTTTGTAAAGCGGCTTGGCTTTTATCTCTACCGCCATAACAATATCGCCGTTTTCCAGCACCAAATCAATCTCCGCAAGGTAATTGCCCGAACTGTCTTTAATCCTGATATTCTGGTAAATCGTCTCGAAGGTAAAACCCAGTTCGTTGAATTTTTCTGTGATGTTTGGAGCCACCAGATGTTCCGCCAGTTCGCCAAAACGGTTAGACAGTTCCCCGACCATTCTGTCGGTTTCTTTCATTTGCTTGGCGGTTTCTTTTACGATGCGGTCGGTGTCCTTTTGGCTTTCGGAAACTTCCTGCATGTGCTGTTTGATTTCTTTATGGCCTTGGGAAACTTCCCGCAGTATGGCCCAAATTTCTTCGGGGCTTGCACCTGGCGGGTAACTGGGGGTCTGGTTCATTGCGGTCTCTGTCATGAAGTGCTCCTTGCATAGAGCATAGTGGAAATTTACGGAAAAATCAAATGAATGGCAAAATGGGGACAGTCACCGTTCTGGCTGGACTCGTTACCGATGCTGTGATGCTCGACAAATTGCGGTAGGGGTACTATACTCTTGCCATGCTGGTAAACATGACGAAAAAAACAAGATTTATGGTACCAATGAAACAACTGTTTACCGTGGCGGGGATCGCCGCTATTCTCTTATCGCTTTCCGCCTGTGGTGGAACGGATAGACGCGATGGGACGGATCACCCCCCGGCACTTATACTCCCTGTGACTTTGGAGAATAGACCTGCCATTGAAAGAGCAATAAGGTTCAGAGAAGAACTAAGGGCACGGCTACAGGCAGAAGGGTACGAGGAAGCACAGATTGAAGAGATGATACGGCTTGCCGAAAAGCAAGCAAGGCAAGAGGCTTTGAGGAGACGGCAAGAGCAGGCAGACCAAGGGCGCTCACAGACAATTGGGTTGTATCGAAATGGTTCCGCTAACCGTTGATAGCTTGTTCCATGACAGGTACCTCCATGCTTTTATGTGGGCGAGTTCTTCTTATTTTTAGGGCTTTTGCGTTTTTCCTGTCTTTCCAGCAGATTTTGCGCCATTTCCAGGATAAATTCCTGCGTGTCGGCTGTCAGCTTTCCAAAAACCGCCAATAGTTCTTTCTCGTAGGGGGAAGCGGGGCCGAACATTTCGCCTGTTCCGTTCCGCAACCACTCCTCATCAACGGCGAATGTCGCACAGATGAGTTTTATGTTTTTATCAGTGAGGGTGGTTTTTCCAAGTTCGATCATGGAAAGGGCGGTTTGCGTAAGGCCGATTTGACAGGCAAAATCCTCCTGTTTTAGATTCAAAATTTTTCGGACGAGGCGTACTCGGTCAATTGTGTTCATTTTATCTTTCATTATTTTCCCACCATTTTATAGAAGAATACCAACCGCATGGAAAAATTACAATCGACAAGCCACGGAAATCACTTTACAAAATAGCATATTATTGGTATTATTTTAACAATGATTTACTATGAAAGCAATGAAATGCTAAAAACCGAGGTAAAAGCCGTAATGATTTCCCGCCTCTTGACTCAGGAACAAAAAGCCCAGCTGCTTGCGTGGGTGCGGCTGGCTTGCGCGGCGGAAGAGTCTGTCCGCAAGCTGTACGGTTTGGATTCAGCGGCTGGCGGCATTGTTACACGGGAACCGCAGGAGTTTTCCTGTCATGATATTTTGCAAAGGAGCGAAGAATGAAAAAGAAATTTAGGCCTTTTGGGATTGTTGTGCTTCTCGCGGCGATCGGGTTATTTATGGGGGCTTGTGATAACCCTACGGGTGGCGGCGGCAACGGCGGAGGTACAGGGACGATGGTAGATTTTACCAATCACCAACAGGCATCTATTCGTGTTCGCAATAACACTAACGTAAGGTTAGTGGCTTTTAGGGGGAGGCCAGATACTGCAAATATGCTGGGCGGTATCCCGGCAAATGCCGCTAATCATGGTTTAAGCCGAGCCGGCTTTACTTCTTCGGCAGATTTCGCTTTACACTTGGTAACGGAAGCTGAATTTAACAGAGCCATGGCTGCCGGCGGCAACCAAGCCCTTGCAAGTGTGGAATTGTTCAATGTTGTATATGCCTTCCATAACCATCAAGGTACAAACAATAACATTTTTAACATCAATGCCCAGTCGGGTGGAGCTGGTCGCTTGATTATGCAAAACCCCACGGCTTGGAACATTGAGCTTAGGAATCTGGCGCATAATGGGGTAACCTTGGGGTTTATTGGGCCATTTACCGCTACGCAAACATTAAACCTGGAGATCGGTGACTACTATTTTTTCCCCGTCATGCGCAGATTTAACCCGCTTTTGGGGGAAATTATAGACGTGCAACCTGTCTTTCCAGACGGTATAGTAGCCGGTACCCCCTATTTTAGACCGCTTCCGATTGGCACAGCCCCTATTACATGGAACTTTAGGGAAATTGCCCAAAGTGCGTCCATTAACATGGTTTCCGGTGCCGCTTTTGTACGTGTTGTAAACAACTCGTCGGTTGGTATTAACTTTTTCAATGGACAAACGGCTCAGCAAACTTCAATGGGTTCCACCATGATTGCCCCCGGTGGAGCCATGGTTTTTCAGGTTCCCTTTCCGAGAAATCCTGATCACAGCTTTAGCTTTACGCATACCGCTGATTTTGGCGTAGGAGGTCCTGGGGTTGGTCGCCTCGGGAACGTCCCGCCGCGTACAGTCAGGATTGATTGGCTGTATGAAATTCAAGTAACCGGACCCAATGTCAGCAATCTGACAGCTTCGGAGTTGAGAGAAGTTCAACAAATGGATATTGCGGGTTTGTTTAGCGCAAACTAGTTTTCCTGTCCACCTGCTTTATGGCAGGTGGACTCCCCAAAAAGAGGAGAATTGCAATGTTGCCTAAAAAAATTTGCTTTTTCTTGTTGGTGTGTGCCATTATGGTCTCTTGCGACCAAGCCACCAACTCCAGCGGCGGCAATGACTCTACATTATTTGCCAGAGTTATTTTTTTTAACAATTCGTCTTATTCTGTTGATATATTTCTTAATTTTAATCCGCAGTTTTTTGATCCAACTACACATATAGGTACTGTTGATACAATCAGCAGAAGGCTTGAGGTGCAGGTTCCCGCAAGTTCGGATACTCTGATAGGCGATACTTTTTATCTGCGCTATAAGATTCTATTGGCAAACAGACTTGAAACAGGTACAGCTAATGATTTATTCATTCATGCGGAACGAACCATGTCTAATATATCATTTGTTATAGAAGCTGGCCGCAGTTATACAAAAATGATTGAAAACCCGCCTGTTGACGAGCTGCGATTTGTAAATGGCATTGTAAGGGTACACAATCAAACAACTGGCCAGCTTTGGGTAGAAAACCACGGCCAAATTTTACTTCCATTGGGCCGTGAAGCGGCCTGGTTAACTGCCGGACAAATCGGTTTTTTTGAGTTAGCCTTGCCCTTTTTGGCAGAATCCTGGCCAATTAACGCTTTGCAATCCCGTGATAGTCATGGTAACAGCACTTCGTTCCCGCCGTTTGAGCTGGAACGAGGCAAATTATATAGTTTTGGGGTTGGAAATATAGGTATTACCGGTCCCGTGATTACACCGATAAACCCGGTAGCGTTTTAAAAGGAGAAACAAGATGAGGAAACTTTTTACAGCGGCGGCAATTTGCCTTGCAGTACTTTTCACGGCGTGTGATCAGCCGACAGGAAGTGGAGGCGGCGGAAGTGGTAATGGCAATAGTGACGGTGATATACAAGCACAGCTTATTGTAAATAATCCCACAAGGTTTACTTTTGAATTACGAAACGACCCTGCCGGCAATACTTTAGGGGTTATTCCGCCTTATAGCACGAATATTATGATTAATATGCAGTTAGGTGACTTTAGCATATTCCCTGTGGCAACGTTTTTTGACGTGGTAACTCAGGAAATGGTAACCATAATCCCAACAGACTCATGGGGAATGCCTCTTTTTTATCTCTTTTCTTTTACCGAGTCTGAATTGAGCCAAACACTGGATTTATCGCATTTGGCGAACTTATCCACTAATTAAGCAGCAATAAAGGAGAAAAAAGATGAAGAAACTTTTTACAGCGGCGGCAATTTGCCTTGCAGTACTTTTCACGGCGTGTGATCAACCCACCGGCGGTGGAGGCGGGAGAGGCGGCGGATCAAGAACAACATTGACCATAAGGAACGAGTCTGCGCACGAGGTAACCCATGTGATCTGGAACAACGTTCTCTTTACCACCGGCGTAGAATCAATCAACCCTGGGGCGAGCGTAACTATGGACGTTCAAGCGGGGAACGGATTTGTTCGATTTAGACCAAGGTCAAATTTTCTTGGCCTTCGCACTCAACAGTTGCTGACAGTTCCGGAAGGAGAGCAGGTGGAGCTTGTTATTCTTGGCAGCACCATTGTCCTGAATGAAAGCGACAATTCCACAGGAACGTTTGACGCCGCCGCTGCCGCTGCCCCGCTTTTTATTAATTGGGCACCAGCCGCGATTGGCAGCCCAACCACAACGGCCATTACTTTTTACTTTACTTCTGACCCCGGACAGCTTTCCGCATCGAACTTTGAAATTATTTCTGACACCGGTTCGGCGACAATAGGGACTTTGTCCGGCAGCGGCACGATGCGAACATTGACTGTTTCCGAAGTAAGCGCAGGATATGTGTTTATCATAATTAATCATGACGTGGTTTCAAGCGCACCCCAGCCGCTAATGCTTTCTGCACCTGGGGTTCCGACCATCACCATAAATATTATGGGAATACCGCCTGTGTATAACAGTCGTGATGCGCAAGTAGTCATTGCCCTGTATTATTTCGACTATAATAATCTTGATGAGGTTTATGCGCATGGGATAATAACAAACGGCACACTTACTGTAAGGTTTCCAAGTATGCCTTCGGATCTATATTTTGTGGGTGTTGTGATCGATGATCCGATAAGGGGCTGGGTTATTTACATGGAGATCGATCCAAGGTTTCTCTTTGTGGGAAATAACAATGTACCCTTTTCCGGTTTCATTCACGAAGACGATTGGGATGACGATTGGGATTAGGATGGCCGATGAAAGCGATGTCAGCGGCATGCTGGTACTCTTGCCCCCAAATTTTTATTAAAGGGAGTGGTAGAAGCAGGCCCAAACGCCAATGCGAAAGCATGAGAACACTTTTTCGCGGCGGCGTGGGTTTCTCTACCATTGATTTTTTGCTGTAATCCTAGAGACTTGCATGTGACAGACTTTGTGATTACCTCGAAAACCAGAGTCAGAGCAAGGAGAATAAAAAGATGAAGAAACTTTTTACAGCGGCGGCACTTTGTTTCGTGCTGCTTTTTACGGCGTGTGACAATCCTGCGGGTAGCAATAACAATAATAACCAAAGCGGTAGCACCAGAACAACGCTGACGATAAGGAACGAATCATCGCACGAGGTAACCCATGTGATCTGGAACAATGCTTTTTTTACCGCCGGTTCGGATTCGCTCAGCCCCGGAACAAGCGTGACAATGAATGTTCAAGCAGGGAACGGGTTTCTTCGTTTTAGGCCAAGCTCAAATTCCCTTAGTCTTCGCACACAGCAGTTGGTAATCGTTGCGGAAAGAGAGCAGCAGGAATTTGTAATTCTTAACAGCACTATAGCCGTGAGGGAAGACAATAATACAACCGGAACGCTTGATGCCATAGCCAGCGAAGATGCGATTCTTATTAATTGGGATGCAACCCCGATTGGCAGTCCAACCACAACCGCCATCAACTTCACCTTTACTGACGATCCTGGTGCGCTGTCCGCATCGGACTTTACAATTACCCCCGGCACCGGATCGGCAACGAGAGGAAATTTATCTGGCGCTGGTCTGGTGCGGACATTGACTGTTTCCGCTGTAAGGGGCGGAACGGTTTCGGTTTCCATTAACCGGGCTGGAGTTGTAAGTACACCTCAGCTCGTGACGCTTGCTGTGCCGATCATAACCATAAGTATATCTGGGATACCCGCACTGCATAATGGCCGCGAAGCGGTAGTAGTTTTATTAAATGATCCGCATCTGGATTTTGTTGCGGAGGCTCGGGGGACGATAACAGCGGGTTTGCTTGTAGTAACTTTTTCCGGTATACTTCCAGGACATTATTACCTTGACCTTGAGATTAATACGCCGGGCGGGTGGCTTGTACTCGAGGAACATAACCCAAGATGGCTCAATACGGGAAACAACAATGCACTGTGGTCTGTTTTCGTGCCATTTTTAGGCTTATCTGAAAGCATGGAAAGTCCGGAACGGGCGCTGCCTCGAAGGCCAGAGGCGCGTATGTGATGTTTTCACGGTGCACAGGCGCTCCTTGTTTTATCGGCAGTAACCCACCCACAACAGAGCCTTCGCCTTCACTGCCGCAATTCAGCCAATTCCTCACTCACCTTTCTTTCTGGCCTCCAAGGATCACTTGTAGAAGGAGCGCGTCCGCCTGCGCTCTTGCATTGCTCACTTTCCATTGTACATTTGCTCTGTGATGGCCTATAATGGCAGTAAAGAAGGAATAGTTCCCCGGAGGGTGCTTGTGGCGAAAATCCGTTTTGATGAAAACGATGACCCTATCAATATTTGCTATGACAACGTCTTCAAGGCCGTGTTCACCAGAAACACCCCTGAATCGCAGGGAGCTTTATCGCGCCTTATTACCGCCCTCATTGGCAGGACGGTATCTGTTGTCACCGTAACCGCAAACGAGCCGGCCACCGAGAATCTTAACGAACGGCGGATACGCTTTGACATTGCCTGCAAGACCGAGAAGCAGGAGCCGGTGAATATTGAGATGTCCCTGAACCCGACACCTTATGAGCCAGTGCGGATGGAATACCATATCGGCAAACTGTTTACCAGCCAGGACATCCATGGCAGTGATAAAGACTATAAAGACCTGAAAGAAGCCTATCAGATTGCGTTTTTGGTTAAGGAGCGCTTTTTCCCTGACGATACCTTTTTTCATGAGTTTGCCTATTACGATTCGGAGCGCGGCGTATCCCTGAACGGGAGGAGCCGGATAATTACACTGGAACTGTCCAAGCTGGATAAAGTGGTAGAAAAACCCACCGCTGCCATGACGGCTGCGGAATTATGGGCGGTCTATTTCCGGTACTTGCAGGATGCAAGCAAACGCCAAAAGATAAATGAAATCCTGGAACACGAGGAGGGTATAGCAATGGCAAGTGAAGTATTGATGACGATAAGCCGGGACGAGGTTGAACGCGCCCGGCTTGTGAGCGAGTTTAAGGGCGAGGTAGATCTTCGCAGCCATGTTAACCACGCCAAGCGGGAAATAGCGCAGAAAATGATAGATATGGGTTTGTCTACAGAGCAAATAGTCCGGGCAACGGGGCTTTCTAAAGAACAGATCGAAGACCTGTAGCAGGCGGCTTTCACTGCCGCAATTCAGCCAATTCCTCACTCACCTTTCTTTCTGGCCCCACGCTTCTTTTACAGGTGATCCTCGTCCCCCTGACTTCCCTTTTGGGCAGCCAAGTGGGTATAATGTATACAGGCCATGAGCACCTATGCGGGTTAAAGGAGGATAGCGCTATCGAAACTACAAAAGCCGCCGGTTTGAAAAAATATCTGCCAAACATTGCAACGAGTATTCGCCTTGTCGGTTCCTTTTCACTTCTGTTCCTTATGGGGTCTGAAAAGGATATAGGCCCCTTCAAGGCGGTTCCATGGGTTTGGCTGATTGTATACATCTTTCTGGCTTTAACAGATTCAGTTGACGGTACGATTGCCCGGAAGCTTAACGCAAAAAGCAATTTTGGCGCTTTTTTGGATGCTGTCAGCGATGCGGTGCTGCTTGTCATTGGTGCGGCGACCGTTTTCGTCGTATTTGCATCCAATAACCTTACGGATTTCCAAACCCGCCTCTATGTGGGTTTGTTGATTTTCTGCGTGGCCAACAGGTTAAGCATGAATCTTTATGCGAAAAAATTCTTTGGTGTCGCCAATATGCTGCATTCGTACCCGCAGAAGATTTTTGCCGCGGCCTGTTATATCGGGGTAGGGTTCTGGGCTTTTCTTCGGGACGTGCCGTGGTGGTCTGTCGCTGTCCTCATACTGTTAAACCTGTATGGCGCTATCGATGAAATTGTCTATTGCGCCCGAAGTGCCCACTACGATGTTAATTTTAAGGGGCACTGGTTTCAGAAATATGAGCTGCGTAAACGTGGGTGATAGTGCCCGCACGATAATGCCGCCTTTTGCGGCCCCCGGGGATCGTCAAAAATGTGATAAATATTATTAAATTAGTAAAAAAAGAATTGCAAAAAGCAGCGGGATATGTTATACTCCCCTATCATGAGTTCTGAAATAGTCCTAAAACAAACCCGGTTTGTATATATAAACCGGGTTGTTGGAAAGCTTAATGCGTCTCAACTCCTCCACCTTGAATTCTACGAACCTTTGGCCCGGCGGGCCAGCTCTGCAAAGGTGTTGGATCTCTAAATTTTTTCTGCCTGATTCCAATACTGTTTCATCCTGTAAATGACAAACAACCAAATAACCATCAAGGGGAATAATTATGCTATGGGTTAAAGAGAGTATAAACGAAATTCTGCACACGTTGGATACGTGCCGCAGCAGGGGTCTGAACCACCACGAGGTTGAAAGACGGCTTTCCAGATACGGGCTTAACGAATTCGAGGAAGAGAAAAAAGAAACGCTCTTCGCAAAAATATTACACCACTTAAAGGAAATTCCTACCCTCATTCTTATCGCCGCGGCCTCCATTGCGGGGTATATGGCGATTTTCCACGGCGGCACATGGCCCAAGGTTATCGTCATCATGAGTATCGTTGTGATAAACGTGTGCCTTGGGATTTATCAGGAGAACAAGGCGGAAAAGGCCCTTGAAGCCCTCAAAAAAATGAACGCCTTTAAAACCAAGGTTATCCGGGAGGGCACGAAACAGGTTCTTGAGGCAAACCAGCTCGTACCGGGCGATATCATCGAACTGACCGCCGGGGATGTTATCACCGCCGATGCCCGCTTAATAGAAGCAAGCAGTCTGCAAGTGGAGGAGGCGGCCCTGACCGGGGAAAGCCAGCCTGTTGAAAAAGACCCGGACGCGGTTATCGCCGAGGGCGCTCCGCTGGGCGACAGGCTTAACATGGTGTATTCCGGCTGTTTGGTAACCGGGGGCCGCGCTTTGGCGGTGGTGGTGGAAACCGCCATGAAAACGGAGATGGGCAAAATCGCCAAGCTCCTTAACACTACCGAAAAACTCAAAACGCCCCTGCAGCTCAGGCTTACCCAGCTGGCCAAGCGCATTTCAATGACGGCTTTGGGCGCGGGTTTGCTCATGTTCCTTTTGGGCGTGTTTGTGTTTAACAACGAAACCGTGGAAATGCTTCTTTCCGCAGTGGCCCTTGGCGTGGCGGCAGTGCCAGAGACCCTGCCCATTATCGTAACGATGATACTGTCCCACGGCGTGTTCAACATGGTCACAAAGCATACCATTATACGGAAGATTCCCGCTGTGGAAACGGTGGGCAACACCTCTGTTATCTGTTCGGACAAGACCGGCACGCTGACACAGAACAAGATGAAAATTCAGCAAGTCTGGCATGTGGATCACGCCTCGCCCACCGCAGCCGAGGCCAAGTTTAATAAGGATGAAGTGTACCTTGTAGAGATGCTGGCCTCATGCAGTAACGCCACTATCGAGGCGTTTGGGGACGAGGAGGGCGAGCATGTCGTGGGTGACCCGACAGAAATCGCCATCATCCGTCTTCTGCACGACCTTGGCCTGACCAGGGTGGACGCGGAAAGGCAGTATCCCCGTGTGCATGAACTGCCCTTTGATTCCGGGCGCAAGCTTATGACAACCGTCCATCATGTGGATGACGGCTACCTTGTCATAACCAAAGGGGCCTTTGACCGTATTCCCGCTCAGTGGGATGAAGCCCTGTTAAAGCGGGCCACCCAGATTCATGACGATTTCGCCTGCCAGGCACTGCGTGTCATTGCCATTGCCTACAAGTTTTTTACGGAAAAACCCGCGGACTTGAGCATTGAGGGCCTTGAGAAAGATTTGACCTTTATGGGCATGGTGGGCATGATTGACCCGCCCAGGTCAGAAAGCGCGAGCGCCGTGGCCCAGGCCCGCGAAGCCGGAATAAAAACGGTCATGATCACAGGCGACCATGTTGTGACGGCGGCGGCTATTGCCAAGCAGATTGGCATAATGACGGAATGTGACCGGGCTGTTACCGGGGCGCAGTTGGCTACCATGAGCGACCAGGAACTGCACGAGCAGGTGCGGGATATTTCCGTGTACGCGCGTGTAAGCCCGGAGGACAAAATCCGCATTGTGCAGGCATGGACGGCCCACAACGAAGTCGTGGCAATGACCGGGGACGGCGTCAACGATGCCCCGGCGCTAAAAGCCGCGGACGTGGGCGTTGCTATGGGTATCACGGGCACGGAGGTATCCAAAAACGCCGCGGACATGGTTATCACCGATGACAACTTTGCTACCATTGTGGATGCCATAGGCGAGGGGCGTAAGTCCTTTGACAATATCCGCAAGACCGTGTGCTTCCTTTTGAGCGTCAACTTTGCGGAAATCTTTGTCCTGCTTACGGGTATGGCCCTGTCGTTCCTTTTGCTTGGCGATGGGCGGCCTGTCATTACGGCCCTGCAAATCCTGCTTATCAATGTTGTCTCTGACGGCATTCCCGGCTTCTTCCTGGCGTTTGAGCCTGCGGAGCCCGGTGTTATGAGGCGTAAACCCCTGGGCAAGTTCGCGGGCATTTTCGCGGGCGGCCTTGGCACAAGGATCGCCATACGCTCCTTAGTTTTTTCCATCCTCACCCTTTCCGCTTATGCCATTGGCGCGCGCATCCAGATCGTACCCTTCATCGAACCCGGTCATAGCGTGGGTGTTACCATGGCTTTTGCCGTGCTGTCATGGGCGTCGGTTCTGAACATCTTCACGATTCGCAGTTCTGACTCTATCTTTAAAACGGGCCTTTTGTCCAACAAGGGGATATTCTTCGCGGCGCTTTCGACCATAAGCTTTACCGCCATCATTCTGCTTGTTCCGGCTCTGGCGCGCATCTTTGACGCCCGCTACGACCTGAGCTGGCACTACTGGCTTATTATGGGCAGCATGGCTTTGATGCAGGTGCTTATAATGGAAGTTGTGAAGTTTTTCGGCAGACTGCGGGCCAAGGCCAAAGTCGTCCAGGCGTAGTTTAGGTATAGTTGGTTCCAGGGCTCTTGCATATAAGTGCGGGAGCCCTTTTATATGCCCTTGCGTCCGGATTTGGGGCCCTTGCAGCGGGTACAGCCAAGGACATGGACATGGGAGCGGCGGCCCGGGCGTTCAAAAAGGCGGCAAATAAGGATTTCCTCTCCCCTAAGAGGCTGTTCAAAATCTTCTTAGGTAGATAGAGATAAATGCCAGCACCATCATTTGGCATGAATTGTGCAGGGTGCGCTCGCAGTTCTTCCACAAGCG